>OGDN01000702.1_pt1 | contig 65000 bp, 48 predicted proteins | sample 1570271 | NCBI WGS metagenome assembly OGDN01 (sample SAMEA4384481, study PRJEB24528) | human gut metagenome | reverse complement strand
GCTGATGACGCTGTAAATTCTCTCGCTACTGAGAAGGTTGACTACAACAACAAGCCGACCAAGGACCCGAAGGATCAGGCAAGCAAGGCTTCTGACGCGCAGTATACTTACGAGTTTGCAGGTTGGAAGCTGGCAGGCACTGAAGATACTGCACTGGTTAATCCGAAGGAACAAGCAGTTACTGCGGACGTAACCTACATCGCAGTATTTAAGCCGATTACCCGCCAGTACACGGTAACTTGGAAGAATGCTGATGACGCTGTAAATTCTCTCGCTACTGAGAAGGTTGACTACAACAACAAGCCGACCAAGGACCCGAAGGATCAGGCAAGCAAGGCTTCTGACGCGCAGTATACTTACGAGTTTGCAGGTTGGAAGCTGGCAGGCACCGCAGATACTGCACTGGTTGACCCGACTACTATCGCAGTGGTTAAGGACGTAACTTACATCGCAGTATTTAAGCCGATTACCCGCCAGTATACCGTAACCTACTACGTTGACGGCGAGAAGCAGGGTGACGAGGAGACTTATAACTACGGCACTCGGGTAAAGATTCGTGACAACGCTGTTAAGGAAGGACATACGTTCTCTGGCTGGAAGATTGGTAACGAAGATGCAAAGGATTTTGAAATCAAGAGCAACGTAACCATCGAAGGTTTCTTTACCCAGAACAAGCACTCTTACACCATCAACAAGCACTTCTACAACGAGAAGGACGTTGAGGTTAAGGTAGAGAACGGTAAGACCAAGACCGGCAATGAGTATGCACTGGTTGCTGAGCTTTACAAGGATGATGCAGTAAACCAGACCGTTGACGGCAAGACCTACGTTTACGTTCCGGGTCTGACCAAGGTTACCGATGACCTTAAAAAGCTGACCAAGGACGTTACCATCGACCTGTACTACTACCTTGACGTCAAGGGCGGTGAGAAGCCGGACGAGACCGGCAATGGCACCCCGGACGCATGGGAGTACCGCCTTGCATTCAAGGTTGTAAACGGCGAGTGGAACAACGGCGGCAACGCTGACATCGTTGTTTACGTTCCGTTCAAGGACTATAAAACCGGCGAAGCGCTCAAATACGTTGTGGTTCCGATCACCTCTATCCCGGACGTTGGTGACAAGCCGAACTCCGGCTACCGTGCTGGTTCCTGGGATACGACTCCTGTCGGTAATGCAAAGGTTGAGAAGGACACCGTATTCACCTACACCTACGCAAGAAGATCTTCTTCCGGCGGCGGCGGTGGCGGCGGCGGCCGCAAGCCCACCGTTACCATTCCGGATGATGTACCGACCGGCCTGAACGGCGATGACCACTATGCTTACATTGTAGGCTATCCGGACAGCACCGTTCGTCCGCAGAACGGCATTACCCGTGCTGAGGTAGCAACCATCTTCTTCCGTCTGCTCACCGATGAGACCCGCAATGCAAACTCTACGAAGTCCAACAGCTACTCCGACGTAGCAGCCGGCGCATGGTACAACCACGCTGTTTCTACGCTGAGCGCTATGGGCATCGTAAAGGGCGACAGCCAGGGCAAGTTCAATCCGAATGCGCCGATCACCCGTGCGGAGTTCGCTGCGATCGCAGCTCGTTTTGACGACAAGGCCAACACGACCGCTGTTGACTTCAGCGACATTGCCTCCCACTGGGCAAAGGACGAAATCAGCGCCGCTGCCAACAACGGTTGGATCAACGGTTATACCGACGGCACCTTCCGTCCGAATAACAAGATCACCCGTGCCGAGGCGATGACGCTCGTAAACCGCGTCCTCAAGCGCCTTCCGGAGACTGCAGAGGACCTGCACAACGACATGATCAAGTGGAGCGACAACTCCGATACTTCCGCATGGTATTACCTGGCCGTACAGGAGGCTACGAATAGCCACTATTACGGCATCAAGGAAAACAAGCACGAGAAGTGGAGCAAGCTGCGCGAAACTCGTGATTGGACCGAACTGGAAAAGTAAATACTTTCCTGTAAGGGCGAACGAATCCCCCGGCCATTGGTCGGGGGATTTTATTGCGCTGATAGTTTTTTCTAAAGGAAACAAATTTCGGCAAATTTTTCTTGTTAAAATTATAACATATTGTCCTTGTGGTTTTTATATCATAGGTTCATAATAGAGATTGCCGAAAGGGAAAAGAGGAATTAAAGTTGACTACGTTGTCATGCCGCAGTGGAAGCTGTTTCTGGTACAGCTGCTGAACATCGCCGGCCTTGGCCCGATCTTCGGCGCACTGCAGGGCGCCCTCTGGGGCCCGGTCGTATTCCTGTGGATCACATTCGGCACCATTTTTGCCGGCGGCGTACACGATTATTTCTCCGGCATGATCAGTGAGCGAAACGACGGTGCCTCCATCGCAGAGGTTACCGGCAAGTACCTCGGTCACACCATGCAGAATATCATGCGTGTGTTCTCAGTTGTACTGTTGATCATGGTCGGTACGGTATTTGCAGTCGGCCCGGCCGGTCTGATCGTTACGCTGTGCAAGAGCAACGGTGTGTCCGGTGTGCTTTCGACCACGCTGTTCTGGCTGATCCTCATCCTGGTTTACTACTTTATTGCAACCTTTATTTCGATCGATAAGATCATCGGTAAGGTATACCCGCTGTTCGGCATGTGCCTGATCATCATGGCGGTCGGTGTTATCATCGGTATCTTCACCAACCCGAATTACACCATTCCGGAGATTTGGTCTCACCTGTACAATATGCACCCGTCCGGTACGCCGGTATGGAGCTTCATGTTCATCACGGTTGCATGCGGTGCAATTTCCGGCTTCCATTCCACGCAGTCGCCGTTGATGGCGCGCTGCATGAAGAACGAGAAGCAGGGTCACTTCGTATTCTACGGTGCAATGGTAGCCGAAGGCATTATCGCACTGATCTGGGCGGCAGCCGGCTGTGCTCTGTATGAGGTCACCGGCGGTCTCAACACCGGTCTGGCGGAAGCGCTGGCAGGCGGTCAGTCCGCAGCGATCTATGATGTATGCTCCAAGACCATGGGCGGCGTTGGCATTGCTCTGGCCATGATCGGCGTTGTTATCTGCCCGATCACTTCCGGTGATACCGCATTCCGTTCCGCTCGTCTGACGCTGTCCGACTGGTTCCACATGGATCAGAGTTCGTACGCAAACCGCCTGAAGCTGTGCATCCCGGTACTCGGTATCGGCGCTATCCTCGGCATCGGAAATGCAACCGGTCTGATCGACTACACGGTTATCTGGCGTTACTTCAGCTGGACCAACCAGACGCTCGCTATGATCGTTCTGTGGGCAGCAGCTATGTACCTGTTTACCGAAAAGAAGAACTTCTGGATTGCAGCTGTTCCGGCTACGTTCATGAGTGCGGTTTCCTGCACCTATTTCATCCTCGCGCCGGAGTGCCTCGGCAGCCTGCTGAACAGCAAGACAGCGGACGGCACGGTAATCTACAATACCGCAGTGGCGTACCCGATCGGTATTGTATTCGCGGCACTGCTGCTCGCACTGTTCATTCGTGCGACCAAGAAGCGCAGCGCAAAGAAATCTGCTTGAATATAATAACATTGCTGCAGCCGGCCGTTTCTTTGTGCGGTCGGCTGCGGCCATCCATAACGATAATTGCGGGGTGACGGAAAATGTTGAAACCTTATCCGCTCAGCGCGGGGCGCATTGATGACGCGGCGCTTGCCGAGGATAAAAAAACCTGTCGGAAAATCGGTCCGTGCGGCATCGGCAGGCATGCCCTCTATTTGAACAGCTTTTTTGTTGACCGGTGGTATTATGTTCCGTTTTCCATGGTAACGCGTGTGTACAAGCGCGTTGCGATGAGCAAGGGTGGCTTTTCCGGCAAGGGCATTTTCGCCACGCTGTCCTATCTGGTCGTGGAGTTCGACGGCGGACAGAAGGTGTGCAATTTCAAGTATGAGCAGCAGGTCGATGAGTTTCTGAGCGTTATCCGAGCTGAGCACCCGTCTATTCCGTGTGTCAGTGCGGCGGCAGAGCAGCGCATTGCCGAGGAGAAGGCCCGCCGGGAGGAAGAAGAGCGCAATCGTCCGCCGATGAGCGCACAGGCGGAAAAAACCGTGCAGGCACTCGATAACGCAATCGACTATCTGGAGCGCCGTCCTGAGCTGACCGAACGGCTGAGCGCAGCCGCAAAACGCCGCCGGAACTTTCAGTGCACGAACGGCAGCTACCGCTGGGCCGCTATGGCGATCACATTGCTGGGATTTGTAGCGCTGGCTTACGGTATCGTTTCCTTCGTGCGTCACGGCTCGTTTTCGATTTATTTTACGCTGTTCGGCCTTGCCGCGATTTTCACGTTTGCAGGCTTCAGCGTCCTGCCGACAGCACGCAACAACCGTACCTCCATCATGCAGAATGATGCGCAGGCACAGGAGAAAATGCAGGCTTACCTTGCGGATTATCTGAATTTCCCGCTGCCGGCCCGCTATGCACATCCGGTTGTGCTGCGCCGCATGCAGCGTGCCGTCATGGATGGCCGCGCAGTGACTGCCGCGCAGGCGCTCGACGTTGTGAAGGCTGACCTGAAGGCGCTGAACGCGGATGTCACAGTCTCGCAGGAGGAATACGATGAGGTTGTCGCCATCAAGTCCATGTTCCTCAATGCGGAGTATCAGTAACAATCAGATGATACAACTATCCCTCCCGGGTACAGCCCGGGAGGGATAGTTCGATTTGGGCGGTTCTGCTTTCATGATAAGAGCTTATTCTGTAAGCGAAAAGCGAAAAGGACATTCCCGAGGGGTGGGAATGTCCTGCGAAAAAGAGTATCGATATGATCTGATTTAAGAGCACAGTCCGCATTTCGCACATGCAGACGGTGTGGAAGCGCAGCCGCCGAGGGCGGTCTCGCGCAGCTCGATGGGGATGCGGCGGCCAACCGCGTACATGGTATCGAGCATTTCATCGAACGGGATAAACTGGTGAATGCCCGCGAGCGAGAGCTCAGCGGCAACGAGCGCGTTGGCTACACCTGCCGCGTTGCGGTTCTGGCACGGATACTCGACCAGTCCGCCGACCGGGTCGCAGACCAGACCGAGCATGTTCATCAGCACGGTGGAGGCCGCGTCAAGGCACTGCTCGGGCTTGCCGCCCATGAGCTCGACAGCTGCGCTGGCCGCCATTGCGGAAGCGATGCCGACCTCAGCCTGACAGCCGCCGACCGCGCCTGCAACGGTTGCGTTGCGCATGGCGAGGTAGCCGATCGCACCGGCGTTGAACAGGGCGTCAATCAGCCGTTCGTCCGAGATGTTGTAGCAGTCCTGCAGGGCAAACAGCATGCCCGGCAGAACACCGGCGCTGCCTGCGGTCGGAGCGGCAACGATAAGACCCATAGAAGCATTTACCTCAAGCACTGCCATCGCATACTGCGCCGCTTTGTGCAGCACATCCCCGCAGATGGAGTGGCCTTTGGCCGCGTGCTGCGCCAGTTTTTTTGCCTCGCCGCCAATCAGGCCGCCCATGGACTTGACCGGCGTTTTGAGCGGTGTCAGCGCGGATGAGCGCATGATTTCGAGTGCCTTCTTCATACGGTGCGTGACCTCATCACGCGTGGTTTCGCCCAGCTGGCACTCGCGGCGGCGCATGATCTCGGAGATGGGGAGCTGCTGCTGCGTGCAGAGTGCAAGCAGCTCGGATGCGTTTTTGAAATCCATAATCTGCTCTCCTCCTTACGGTTCGATGATCATGACATCATGGACGTTGGGATTGTTTTTGAGCGGTTCCTCAATGCCCTCGGGGAAATGACCGTCCGATTCGACGATCGTGTAAGCGGTGTTGCCCTTGGACTCGCGGAACAGGCGCATGAACGCAATGTTTACACCCTTGTCGCTGAGCACCTTGGTGATGTGCGCCACAACGCCCGGCTTGTCCTGCTGAACGACGATGACCGTGCTGTATTCACCGGTAAAGTCAACCTCGACGCCGTTAATGCGCGCGATGCGGCACTTGCCGCCGCCGAGCGACTCGCCGCGGATGGTCATCACCTGACCGGCGGCGTTCTCCATGCGGATGTCCACGGTGTTCGGATGGACATCGGTCTCGGTCTCACACGGCGTGAATGAGTAGGACAGACCGCGCTCGGTCGCAATCGAAAACGAATTGTGGATGCGGGTGTCATCGGTCGAAAAGCCCATGATGCCGCCGAGCAGCGCACGGTCAGTACCGTGGCCGTGATAGGTTTTGGAGAATGAGCCGTACAGCGTGAAATCTACCTTTTTAAGCGGCGGCGCGATCATCTTGTGCGCCAGATACGCGATAACGGCCGCACCGGCGGTATGGGAGCTGGAGGGACCGATCATATTCGGTCCCAGCACATCAAAAACACTGATAAAGGACATAGGGGATTCTCCTTACTGAGCGGAGGATTTGCAGATAAACTTGCGGTAGATGGTCTCCACGATCACGCCGATCGCGTTGTCGCCAGAGACGTTGCAGGCGGTGCCGAACGAGTCCTGCGTGATGTACAGCGCAACCATAATAGCGCAGATCGGGCCGCTCGGGTCACCGGCCTCGGTGCCGAAGATCATGTACAGGAAGGGCAGGGCGGTCATAATGGAGCCGCCCGGAGCACCGGGAGACGCCACCATGGCAATGCCGAGGGTCATGATGAACGGGATAACGGTGCCGATGGAGATCGGCAGCTGGTTCATCAGGCAGACCGCGGTAGCGCAGGCTGTGATGGTAATCATCGAGCCTGCCATGTGGATATTCGCGCACAGCGGAACCGTAAAGTTGCGGATTTCCGAGGAAACGCCGTCTGCCTCAGCGCACTGCAGGTTGACCGGAATGGTAGCCGCAGAGGACTGGGTGCCCAGTGCGGTTGCGTAGCCCGGAATCTGGTTGCGGATGAGCGTAAGCGGGTTCTTGTGGCTGACCAGACCTGCAATTACGAACTGGATGCAGATGCAGATCAGGTGCATGATGATAACAACGATGAATACCTTCCACAGAATACCGAGGATAGCAAAGGTCTTGCCGGACTTGGTCATATCGGTGAACGTGCCGCAGATGTAAAGCGGCAGCAGCGGGATGATGACCTTGTGCAGTACGCAGTCAATGATGCCGGAGAAGTCGGACACACCGTTGTACAGCGTGTTGCCGATGGTCTTGCCGCGCAGGCTGGACATGCACAGACCGAGCACAAACGCCGTAACAACAGCGGACAGCGTGTTCATCAGCGCCGGAATTTCCAGGCTGAAGTACGGCTCCAGCGAGTTGCCTGCGGTTGCGGCGATCTTGTCGAGCGCATCCGCACTCATGAAGTGCGGGAACAGGGTGTCGGCTACAAAGAACGAAGCCGAGCCTGCGATCAGGGTCGAGCAGTAGGCGATGGCAACCGTGATGAGCAGCAGCTTGCCCGCGCCGCTCTTGAGGTTAGCAATGCCCATGGTAACATACGCGAGGATCATCAGCGGGATGATGAACGACAGGAACTGACTGAAAAACGACGAGAGCGTTACCACAAAGCGGCAGAAGCCTTCCGGCAGGAACTGGCCGAACAGGATGCCGACAATGATGGCAATGATGAGCTTGGGCAGTAATCCGAGTTTGAATTTTTTCTTTTCTTTCATTTCTTTTTCCTCCTTTTTTGCGGGCAGCACCACACAATTTGAACTGCGGCACTTTGCGGAAAGTGCACCTGTTCGGTTATGCGATGTTACCCTTTGCGGCGCAGGCCGTTTGTTTGCCCCTCTTTGGTCTGCTGCCGTGGAAGTCTGCCGAGATTTTTGCCTCCGGACACAAAAAGAACCGCCTATTTTAGGCGAAATGCTATAAAATAGTACGCGGTTTTTGTGCAAAAAGGATAAATAAAAAATCTGTGGTAAACCTCCAATTTCTTTCTTGACCTCTTTGTAGATTTAGTATATTCTGTTTAATGGGTTAAGTCAAATTCATATATTTTATCATTTCGATTCAAAATATTGATAATATAGGGGAGAGAGGGAAATCCATGGAGCTTCGGCAGCTTGCAACCTTTATTCGGGTAGCACAGTTTAAGAGTTTTTCACGCGCAGCAGAGAGCCTCGGCTACTCACAGTCGGCGGTAACGGTGCAGATACGCCAGCTGGAGGAGGAACTGGACACACGTCTGTTCGACCGCATGGGAAAGCGTATCGCGCTGACCGACACAGGCGAGCGTTTTCTCAGCCACGCGTGCGATGTGATGAATCAGGTCAATCAGGCGCGCATGTCGGTCACATCCACGGCAGAGCTGCGCGGTTCGCTGCATATCGGCACGATTGAGTCGCTTGCATGTCTCAAGCTGCCGACGGTGCTGCATCTGTACCGTAAATTCAACCCGAAAGTGTCTATCCGTATCACGGTCGGTGAGCCGGAAGAATTGATTGAGCATATGGAACGCGGCGAGCTGGACATGATCTATGTGCTTGATGAGCCGCTGTACAGCAACAACTGGAACAAGCTGATGGAGCAGCGCGAGGAGATCGTATTTGTGGCGTCTGCATCGCTGCGCGAGAAGCTGGGCGGAAAAGAGCTGACGATTGAGGAACTGCTTACGCAGCCGTTTTTCCTCACCGAGCAGGATAACTACCGCCGTGTACTCAATCGCCGTCTTGCCGCACGGCGGACCATCCTTACGCCGTCGCTCGAGTGCGGTGATACCTCGCTGCTCATTCGCATGCTCGAGATTGACCGCGGTGTATCCTTTCTGCCGTGGTACGCGGTCGAGAACAGCGTAAAAGAGGGAAGGCTGATCCGTTTATCGGTCGAGGACTGCTATATTTCGCTCTACCGCCAGATTTTCAGCCACAAGGAGAAATGGCGCACACGCGAAATGGATGAATTTGTCCGCGTGGCAAAGCTGGCGGACGAGGAAGAATAGGAGCATATAACAACATCCCACTTGTTGAAGCACAGCAAGTGGGATGTTTTTTATTCCATGACCGCCTGCACTACCCAGCGGGTTGCGTGCCCGTTGCCGGTGCAGGTGGAAAGCGTGAGGATATGGTCGTTTACGGTTGGTACTGCGCCGGTGCGGATCACCGACAGGGAAATGCCTTCGTCAATGAAGGTTTTTTTGATCGTTTCGTCGGAAAACGCACTGTAATACGCGGTTCCGTCAAGCGCTGCCTCATAGGCCGCATAGATTCTGTACGCATGGGTTCCGCTTGCATTGGTCACATATATCTGCGGATGTGCCTGCAGGAAATCCTGCTTTTTGTAGTGCTTCAGCGCGGCAAACATCGAGCCGTTGTTCATCCGGTGACCGTACACGATGGTGTTAAAGCCGCTGAAATCGGCAGAGCAGCGGCAGTCCATGAAAATCGCGCCGACTGCGCTGCTGTTTTTGTTCCAGGTGTGGGTCAGATAATAGTCGTTGTCCGTGCCCTGCACCAGCGGATAGGAAATCTCGGTGCCCGGAATGGCAATCCAGCCGATGACATCACTGTTGACCTGCTGCAGAGCGGGCAGGTCCATCTGCTCCAGCGCCTGTGCATACGGGTCGGCAGACGGAGCGGGTTCGGGTTCGGTCTGCGTTTCCCGCTGCGGCTGTTCGGTCGGCTGCTGAACGGTTTCCGTCTCCGTCACTTCGGGTATCGCGGCAATCTCGGAAGCCTCGGCATAGGCTTCATCGCCTGCACGGTAGCTCGTCATTTGGCGCACCAGCATGAATGCGCTGACGGCAAACACCGCTGTCAGAAAAAACAGTATCACAGTCCGTATTTGGGGCTTCATACGCTCACCTCGTTTTTTGCATATTATTATAGTATATCTGATTTAAGTTGTAAAATTGGATATATTTCCTCGTTTGACAGAAAAAATTATATCTGTCAGATGCGCTGATACTGGATATTTCGTGCAGATTTTGATTGTTTTCACATGACTGACCGTGCTTTTCGTCACATTGTACAATCGCATAGCAATAATTTCTACGTTTTGTCGATATAGTATGGAAGGCTTTCTGCCAAAATATATCCTTTTTTTGTACCCTCTGTATGGTAAGCTATACCATACAGAGAAAACACCTCGTCTGTCGCGGATACGGACCACCGGCGAGGAGGATATATTTCCTGATTTCATGATAAAGGACTGAGTAGTATGAGCAAAAAGTTGACAAGGCTGCTGTCCATCCTGCTGTCGCTTAATCTGACGTTCGGCACGGGTACTTTTGCAGCATTTGCGGCTGAAGCGGAAGACGGCAGCACCGACACCGGTTACTCCGAGAGCGGCGATCCTGCAGCATCCGCTCCGGAAGCAGAGGATAGCGATACAGAAAGCACACCGGATACGAGCAGCCCCGCTCCGACAGAGAGCACCGGCGAGAATGCCGAGCCGTCTGTGCCGAGCGAGCCGTCTGCACCGGGCGAGTCTGCATCGCCGAGTACATCTGAAGCACCGGCCGAGGCGGCACCGTCCGCACCGGCGGAGAAAGTGCCTGCGGATGAGGTTCCGGCAGAGGAGAAGCCTGCTGAAGAAAAATCTGCCGAGCAGGCATCGGTTGCGGCGTATGCAGTCACCGCGTTTACGCAGGACAGCATCCAGTATGATGTTTCCTCGGGCGATGCCGTTGTTACCGGCTGCGCAGACAGCGTGACCAAGCTGGTTATTCCGGCAACCGTAACCTATGACGATAAGGAATACAAGGTTGTCGGCATTCAGGAGCATGCGTTTGACTGGGCAAATCACCGCAGTCTTGCGTTGGAAACCGCTGATCTGGGCGGTCTGCCGCTGGAAATCGGCGAGTATGCCTTCCGCGGTCAGAGGTCGCTGACGACGGTTGCAGGCATGGATAATATTACCGCAATCGGCAACTATATGTTCACGACATGCTCGGCGCTGACTTCGGTCGCTGATCTGTCCAAGGTTACTTCTGTCGGTATTCAGGCATTTATGAACTGTTCTTCGCTGACTACGCTGGAAGGACTGAATTTCTCCGCACTGACGAGCATTGGTCAGGAAGCCTTCAATAATATGAAGTCCTTCTCGCTGGAGCTGGGTGAGCATACCTTTGATGCGCTCGAGTTTCTGGATATCCGCGCGTTCGCTAACACGGCGGGTATTACCGGTAAGGTTGTTCTGCCGGAACGCATTACCGAAATTCCGGACAACGCATTTTCGAACACCGGAATTACCGGCGTTGACTGGTCTCATATCACGGTCATCGGCGAAAGCGCATTCAGCGGCAGCGGTCTGACCGGAGAATTACAGCTGCCGAATTCGATTACTTCGATTGGAAATAAAGCGTTTAAGAATGTCAAGATTGAGGGCGATTTGGTTCTGCCGAATGCGCTGACTTTTCTGGGTACCGATGCATTTCGCGGCACTGCCATCAGCAGTGTTACGTTCCCGGGTACGCTGAAAAATATTGGCAGCTACGCATTTAACAGCTGCTCGAATCTTTCCGGCACGCTGATCATCCCTGAAGGGGTTGTTTCCATCGGTACGGCAGCCTTCATGAAAACCGGTATTGAAAAGCTGGAGCTTGCCAACAGCGTACAAACCATCTCGACCAGTGCATTCAGCACCTGCGCCAAGCTGACTTCCGTGCAGATTGGCGAACAGGGCAAGGGCAAAAGCCAGCTGCAGACCATCGGCAGTAAGGCATTTAACAAAGATACCAATATCACCTACTTCTATATTGAAGCATGCTCGGCAGATGTTGCGATTGACTCGAATCCGCTGACGATTCCTGCCGGTGTTGCTGTAAAGTTTGCGGTCACTGTCGATGGCGCAAATATCCGTGAAGACGAAGCAACCACGCTGCAGCAGGCCGTTGACGCGGCAGCAGCGGAAAACACCATCATCACCGCAGACAAGAGCTTCATTGTAGACGGTACGGTTACGATTCCGTCCGGCAAGACCATCACGCTGACCGATGAAGGCAAGGGTCTTTCGGTTGTGTTCAAGAACGGCTTCGCCGGTCCGGCTTTCCGCGTGGAGCAAGGCGCGGCGCTGATTCTGGACGGCAGCTTCAATTTCTCCTGCTTCCGCATCGCTAACGGCTCGTTTGCCGAGGTAAACGGCGCAATGACGCTGAACGGCGGCACGATCACCCGTATGAGCCTGAGCGGCTCGAACATGGGTGCGATTACGGTGGACGGCGGCTCCTTCACCATGGGGAACGGCGAGCTCAGCAGCATTTCCGCTTCGTCCTCCGCAAACTGCGGCGCGGTTTATGTGAAGAACGGCGGCAAATTTGCCATGAACGGCGGCAAAATCACCGGATGTACGTTCAAGAACCAGTATTCCGGCGCGGTTGCCCTCGCAGACGGCAACATGACGATGGCCGACGGCGCGATTTCGGGCAATACCGCATCGGAGTATAACGCGGCAGGCGGCGTACTCGTAAACGGCACTTCGTCTCTCACCATGAGCGGCGGCACGATTGCCGACAATACGGCAAAGCGCGGCGGCGGTGTATGCGTGCGTGAGAACGGCACGTTCACCATGTCCGGCGGTACGATTTCCGGCAACAGCACGGCAGTCGATTCCGCTACAATTCAGCAGCCGAATGCAGGCGGCGGCGGTGTCTTCGTAGAGGATAACGCAGCATTTGAAATGACAAACGGCACGATTACCGGCAACAAGACCAACGGCATGGGCGGCGGCGTTGCAACGGCCGTTCTGAGCGAGAATGACACGGTTGGCGGCGGCCGGTTCCACATGACCGGCGGCACGATTTCGGACAATACGGCATCCTGCGGCGGCGGTGTATACAGCTGGTCCGGCAGAAACCGCGTTGTACTCGAAGGCGGCAATATCGTGAACAATACGGCGTATCGACAGGGCGGCGGCGTTTACGTCAGCCATGCACCGTGGTCGATCACGATTAAGAATGCGCTGATCACCGCAAACAAGGCAGCCATTCAGGGCGGCGGCATTTGGTCCTGCCCGGTGGGCACGGTAAGCCTTGGCACGGATGCAGCTGTATTCGGCAATACGGCAGGCAAATCTGCTGATGATGCGGCATTCCTGCTCAAGTGGGACAAGACGTATTCCACCAGCTTCAGCGGCAAGATGTACGGTGGCGGACTGGTAACCTGGTACCGCGATACCTCAATCGCCGCGGGTGATCAAAACTACGGTGCTTTCGGAGGCGACCGCTATGATGCAGCGAATCCGGGTGCCCCGGTTGAGCCGGCTTCCGGTGCAATCAAGGGCTACGGTCTCAAGGCTGTTGTTTCCGCAGAGAGCAAGGCACTGGCTGAAACCGCACCGCTCAAGATTATGGGCAATACCGCAGAACGCGGCGGCGGTGTCGGCACAAACGGAGAAGTGATCATTCCGGGTGAGGACACCTTGGAAAATCCGCTTTCCCTCACCGTACACAAGGTTTGGAGCGGCACAAGCGCGTATCCGACCGCTGTTACCGTAAACCTTATCCGCATTGCGAAGGACGGCACGCGAACCGCAATCGGTACGGTGCTTCTGAGTGAAAGATCCACCGACAAGGACGGCAAGACCTGGTCGTACACCTTTGCAAAACTGGACGGCGCTTACACCTATACCGTCGAAGAGGAGGCCGTTGACGGCTTTAATACCTCGATTTCCGGCAGCATGGCAGATGGCTTCACCATCACCAACAGCAAGAAATCCGGCGGCGGCGGTGGCGGCGGCGGTCACCACAAGCCGGACCCGAAACCGACTCCCGATCCCGATCCGAAGCCTCCGGTTGACATTCCGGATCAGCCTACACCGCTTGATCCGCTGAAGCCGACGGAGAACATCCCGGACGGCAAGGTTCCGACGACCAAGCCGGAAACACAGACCAAGACGCCGGATAAAACGAAGACAGTGAACATTCCCGATAGCAAGACTCCGACGTCCAGCGTTCCGAAAACCGGCGATATCGGCGGTCTGTGGGCGGCTCTGTGCGGTCTGTCCGCAATGGGACTGGCGTACTTCGGTATCCGCAGAAAGCACGATTAAAAGCAAAAACAGATAACAAACACCCTCTATATCATCCGATATAGAGGGTGTTTTTTCGCTCAAACAATATGCAAAAGCTGAATCAGCAGCAGCCATGCCAGACCGTAATAGGTTACAACGGCAACCAGATCGTTGATTGTCGTAATCAGCGGACCGGACGCAACCGCCGGGTCTATCTTGATTTTATGGAACAGGATCGGCACGAGCGTACCGACCAGACTGGAAATCACGATCGCCACAAGCAGTGATATGCCGACGCAGCCGGAGATCAGGAACGCATGTCCAACGGCATAACCCTTGAACAGCGCTATGTATGCACCGAGAAAGACAAGTGCCATAATGCCGAGCAGCGCGCCGTTGCAGGTGCCGACCTTCATTTCCTTGAAGGTGAGGTGCAGCTTGTCCTTAGCACTCAGTTTTTCATCCATCAGCACACGAATTGTAACCGCCAGCGACTGCGTACCGACGTTGCCGGCCATATCGAGAATCAGCGACTGGAAGCAGATAACGACCGGCAGCACGGCTACAACGCCTTCAAATGCACCGACAACGGTCGAAACGCCCATGCCGAGGAACAGCAGGATGATCAGCCACGGCAAGCGCTTTTTCATGCTTTCCCTGGTGGTTTCGTTGAGATCCTCTTCGGCGGACAGACCGGCGAGCTTTGCATAGTCCTCGCCAAGCTCGTCATCCACGGCCTCAACAACGTCCTGCGCGGTGATAATACCGATGATTCTTCTGTCCTTATTCAGCACCGGCAGGGAATCTTCGGCATAATCTTTGATCTTCTCGATGCTCTCTGAGATTTTCTCGTGGTCGAGCAGATACGGATACGCGTAGCTGATGATGGAATCCAGCGGAACATTCTCTCGGGCAACAATGAGATCCTTCAGATCGATTGCACCGCAGAAGCGGTTTTTATCATCGACCACATAAATCGTTCCGATGTTGTCATTTTCACCGGCCTGCTTTACCAGCTCGTGCATGGCCTGCCGAATGGTCAGGTTCTGCTTGATGCAGATGTAGTTGGTCGTGATCAGGCTGCCGACTTCGCTGTCGTCATAGGAATTGATAAGCAGGATGGCTGACTTGGTTTCGTCATCGATCATCGGGCGCAGCTTTACTTTTACGCTCTCGTCGATGTTCTCCCACAGATCGGCTGCGTCGTCCGCGTCCATTTCGTTCAGAATTTCGGCCAGCTTGTCAATGCCGATTTCATCAATGTATTCTGCCGGATCATCCAGATAGGAGATGATCTCCGCCAGCCATTCTGCATCAAGTGCGCTGTACAGCAGATTGCGTTCCGCGCGGTTTAGGAATTGCAGACTTTGTGCGATATCGTTGTCGTGATAATCCTGCAGCTGTTCCCGCATCTCATTGATCGAAGGGGAGGTGCGGATGATCTCAACGATTTTCTCGGCAAAAGATGTTTTTTTCCATGTTGCTTTTTTCATAATCAGCCTCCTTCTGTGCCCGGAAAAGGGCACAAAAAATCCACCGTAACAGATACAGTGACACAAACATCAGTTGTGGACTTGTTCATCACGATGGAGCAAGGCTCAGCGCTTATTTCAAAAGAGGATGCTTACGGACACTCGAAACAGCAGTATAGTCTGTATCCATCGTCATATGTACATTTCGTCTGTCACAACTGTCCATAGGGCTTGCCTCCTTTTTATTTTTCGCAATGATTATAGCACTTTTTGTGTGGAATATGCAAGGCATTTTTCGCAGTTTTAACAATATGGATGAAATTTGCGGATAGTATCGCGCACGGGGAGACAAAAGGCTGACCGGAAATCCGGGCAGCCTTTTTCTCTCAGCAGACGATACAGGAATGGGATTGTCTTGGTGTACGAATGATTTTGGAAGATTACCCAAACCGATCTCACTGAAACGCTTCGGTGGACAGAGCAGACGCCTTGCCATCGGGTGCCGGCTCACTGAGCAGGATACCAACGATGTCATCTCGGATACGGCGATAGCCTTTGTCCGGATGCTGCATATGTAGCTGCTCCACCTGCTCTGCAATCTGCAGGTTCTCCTTGTCACGTCTGCTGTACTTGCCCAGACTTGTCTTTCTTTCTATTTCCTTCAATTTTTTGCAGGTTGTTTTCCATTTCTGCCATGCTCGCGGAACGAGAGTGGTACGGTATAAGCCCCCTAGGAAACTGCAGACTGCGTATTTCTGCGCGGAATAATAAAGCGAACGAGACTGGCGAAAAGCAATCCCGTGTCGATTAACGGCAGGGTTTTCGTATATTAAGGTGGCATATTGAAAGCCGGTGTGATATAGTTAGGATGAACTAACTAACGATTGACACTGGAATCCCATAAAAGCAAAGAGATGAAGAAATTATGCAAAGCAAACAGCAAAAGCAAATCAAGGTATTTCTGATACAGACCTTCGGCGGAAGCCGGGGCGGCTTGCTGTTTTCACGACAGGAAAAAACGCTGGATATGTTAATCAAAACCGCAGCAAACAGGTCCAAAAACCAGATGAAAACACTGGTGCAGACCATTCTGCCGCGTATTGCGCTGTACAAGGTGCTGCAGACAGAGCTGCCTGCGGAGGAAACCTTTACGCACATGCGGACGTACATGATGGACTGGGTGGCAGCAGAAAAGCACGCTTTTACGGCGAAAATGGAGTTTGTGCCGGGATTTTATCGGATTTACAGCTATTGTTTTCTCGAAGTCATGCGCACCTCCGACTTGTGGGAGAGTACACAGGCACACGATAAAACGCACTTTTCCGCGTCGATTACCAAGTGTCTCTGGCACACGGCGTGCCGGGAAAACGGCTGTCCGGAGCTGTGTCCGCTGTTTTGCGACGTGGATGACGTGACCTACGGCGGACTGCGCAAGCTCGGCTTTTCGCGCACAAAAACGCTGGGCTGCGGCGGTGACTGCTGCGATTTTCGGTTTTTCAAAAGGTAGGTGAGCAGACGGAGAAGCGGACTTCGGCAGGATTTTCGGTGCAGCGGCGGAATCCGTACGGTCAGCTCCATCGCATACGCAATGCGGTTGCAGATGGTTTGGGGTTGGATTCCTCTTCCGTACCTTGCTATTTCCCCGGTTAAATGATACAATCAAACCACAAGGTTTCATTCCATCAAACGGATTCCGAAGGGGAGCCATCCCTTATCACATAAAGGAGCATCAGTGCATGAACCCAGTTTTTGTTATCGGACATCGCAATCCGGATACGGATTCCATTTGCTCTGCAATCTGCTACGCGCACCTCAAGCGCAGACTGACCGGCGGAGAATACATAGCCTGCCGCGCGGGTCACGTTAATGCGGAGACCAAATTTGTGCTCGAACGCTTCGGCGTGGAGCCGCCGCGCTACATCAAGTCGTTTGAGCCGCGCCTGAGCGATGTGCAGTACCGTGAGGTGCCGGGCATCAGCGAGGAGTTGTCACTGCGCCGTGCATGGGATTACATGAACGAAAATGACATTCAGACGCTGGCCGTTGTCGATGAGGATCGCCATCTGAAGGGTCTGCTGACGCTGGGCGACATCGCGCGCTTCTACATCGAGGATCAGGACGCCAATGCGCTGGCGGAGGCCAAGACCAGCTATCGCAATCTGGTCAATGTGCTTGACGGCACGCTCGAGGTTGGCGACATTGACCAGCGGTTTGAGCAGGGCAGTGTGGTCGTTGCGGCGGCTAATCCGGACGTGCTCGAGGACTACATCGGCAAAAACGATATGGTCATTCTCGGCAACCGTTACGAAAGCCAGCTGTGCGCCATTGAGATGAGCGCCGGCTGCATGGTCATCGGTCTCGGCTCCAAGGTTTCGCGCACCATCCGAAAGCTGGCCTCGGAAAACGGCGTTTCCATCATCGCCACCCCGTATGATACCTACACCTGTGTCAAGGTTATCGGTCAGGCGGTTCCGGTGCGGCATGTGATGCGGAAAAGGGGTCTTATTACCTTCGAGCCGGAGGAAACGGTTGAGGATGTAAAGCGCACGGTTTCCAAAAAGCGTATCCGCTATTACCCGCTGATGGATGAACAGGGACGATACGTCGGTATGTTCTCACAGCGTAACCTGCTGGATCTGGAGCGTCCGTCGGTCATTCTGGTCGATCACAACGAGCGCGATCAGGCCGCCGAAGGTATTCGTTCGACCAATATTGTTGAAATCATCGACCACCACCGCATTGACTCGGTGGAGACCAGCGGACCAATCTACTTCCGCAATCAGCCGCTCGGCTGCACCGCGACCATCATCACGCAGATGTACCATGAGCACAACGTGGAGATCGAGCCGAAAATCGCGGGTCTGCTGTGCTCGGCAATCCTGTCGGACACGCTGATGTTCCGCTCGCCGACGTGTACGCCGCTTGACCGCATGGCTGCAGAAGAGTTGGCGAAAATCGCCGGTCTGGACATCAAGCAGTATGCAACAGAAATGTTCCGTTCCAGCTCACGTCTGCTCGATCGCTCGATGGATGAGCTGTTCCACATGGATTTCAAGTATTTTCAGGTGCAGAATCAGAAGATTGCGATTTCGCAGGTGACGAGTGTCAGTGAGAACGAGCTGTCCGGCATCCGTGATAAAATGCTCGAGTACATGGAAAGCTGCCTGGCATCGAGCGGTCTGTCCATGCTGTTCGCTATGCTGACCAACATTATCGAGGAAAAGACAGAGCTGCTCTACGTCGGCAAGGGCGCGCAGCAGCTGGTCCGTGCGGCCTTCAAGACCGACTGCGGCGAGCATTCGGTCGTCCTGCCCGGCGTCGTCAGCCGCAAGAAGCAGATGGTAGCGCCGCTTGTCGGAGCGATGGAGCACGATGAGGAAATAGAGTAAGATTTGCAGAGTAAAAGCGGAAGAAACCTTGGTTTCTCCCGCTTTTTGTATTTAATTCAGCTTTTTTAGCTGCTCAGAGATGGTTCGTTTCATCGTCTCGGCATCAAGCGGCTTAGACAGATGCGCGTTCATGCCTGCGGCGAGACACTTCTCGCGGTCCTCCTTGAAGACGTTGGCTGTCATGGCGATAATCGGAATGGTTTTCGCGTCCGGCCGGTCGAGTGCCCGGATAGCTTTTGCAGCCTCCAGACCGTCCATCTCGGGCATCATCACGTCCATGAGAATGGCATCAAAGCTGCCCGGCTCGGAGTCCCGGAAGGCTGCAAGCGCCTGCCTGCCGTTCTGCACCGGAACGGTCTGTACACCGCTGTCGTGCAGCAGGAAGATTGCAATCTCCATGTTGAGCTCATTATCCTCGGCAACGAGCAGCCGCGCGCCGGAAATATCTGACGGTGTCTGCGGCGAAGCTGCTGCTGCGGTCGCGTCACGATCGAGTTCAAAAGGCAGTACGATGGTAAACCGGCTGCCTTCACCGAGTTTGCTCTCCACCGAAATGGTGCCGCCCATTTGCTCGATGAGCTGATGCACGATAGACATGCCGAGTCCGGTACCCATATAGCTTGAGCGGGGGGACTCGTCCGCCTGCTCAAACGGATTGAACAGATGGTTTTTGATGAAATCCTCGGACATGCCCAGACCGGTGTCCTCGATGATGAATTGACAGGTGATCTTCGTATCCGTCCGTTCGAGCATGTGCATCTGCATATGGATGGAACCGCCGGGCTTGTTGTATTTCACGCAGTTGGTGAACAGATTCATCAGGATTTTTTTCAGATGCAGCGCACTGCTGCGGACGTAAATACCGGAAAAATCGTCATGCTCACCGGTGACGGTAAGACCGGCGGCTTCCGCTTGAAACAGCACCGAATTGGTAATGCTGCCGCAGACTTCATCCAGATTCATGGATTCGCTCCGCAGAACAACGGTGCCGTTTTCCAGCTGAGCCATATCCAGAACATCGTTCACCAGAGACAGAAGCAGCTGAGAGGACAGCTCGATTTTATGCAGACAATCGCGTATGCGCGCGTGGTCGTCCTTATTTTTGCGAATGATAGTCAGCATGCCGATGATGCCGTTGATGGGTGTGCGGATATCGTGCGACATGTTGTTCAGGAACGTTGTTTTGGCGGCGTTGGCAGCCTTGGCCTGCGTGAGCGCCTCCTGCAGCTCTGTCTGGCTCTGCTGCAGCCTGAGGTTCAGCTCCTGCGCCTGTTTGGCGGACTGCCGGGCCTTGCGGAACAGACCGAACAGCAGCAGAGAGAGCAGGATGAACACAGCAGAGGCAGTGGTCAGATTGTCCTTGACAAAGTCCGCAGCGGTGACCTTTTCGGGCGCACTGTCGTACATGGCAAGTGCACCGGTCAGCAGGGAAGAAGGCATGGTTTTGAGCGTTTTGTTCAGGATGGACAGCAAAGCCGTATCGCCCTGCCGTACGGCGAACGAGGTCTTGCTCGTCTGTGTGAGGAACACGCGGTACAGCGTTTTGTCCTTCATATAGCGCGGCAGCTGACCGGCACGCATTACATAGCAGTCCGCACTGCCGGTACGCATGGCTTTGATCGCGTCATTCGCTGAAGGGTATTCGAGGATCGTCCACTTGGGATAATTATAGGAAAGGTACTGCTTGAGTGAAAAATCGTTCTCGGGGATGGCAGCGGTGTTTGGCTCAAGCTCATTAAAATAGTTCTTCGTGGTAAGCGCCGCCTGACTGAAGCTCAAGACGGTGTTCGACAGCACAAGACCGTTCTCTTCGGCGGCACGCGGGTTTTGGCTGGTGTGAAAAATCAGGTCGATCTCACCGTTCTGCAGTGCCTGCAGCTGCTCAAGCTGCGTGTCAAAGCCGTGCAGGTCGAAATGCAAGGCGTTATCCCCCAGACAATTCGTCGCATATACGACATAATCCGTGAGAATACCGGTAACATCACCGGTTTGGATATCAAAGGTGCTGATGCCGGTGTCATGATTCAGAAAACCGATGCGGATGGCGCCATGCTGCCGGAGCCAGTCCTGCTCCTCGGTCGAGAGGAGCTCGACCGACTGGGCAGACAGATAGCGCTGATACAGATCATCCTGATAGAACGGCTTGTCGTGTGCAATACGGCGCATGGTATTATCGAGCGCTTCCTTGAGGTCGGGACGGCTTTTGCTGATCACGAAGTAAACATCCGAGCTGCCGAACGAGGTGATCGCGGACAGGCCGTATTTCTGCCACTGGGGACTCTCGACCGAGATAAAACCGTCGATTTCGCGGCTGGCGATCTTGGCGGCTGCGTCCTCGTCGCTGGTGATGGTCACATGCTCGGTGTGCAGACCGTGGCGCGTCTCCCATTCGCAGAACTGCGTGGTCGCGATACTTTCGGACAGCATGCCGATGCGCTTGCCGTTCAGGGTGGTCAAATCGGATACGGAAATATTGGCAGCGGCGAGATTTGCATACAGGTAATATTTTTCCTCGCCCATCGGCAGATCGGAAAACAGCATGGTCTGGGCACGGCCCTCGGCGTAGGATACGCCGGCCATCAGGTCGATTTCGCCCTTTTGCAGCATGTTCAGTGAATCCAGCCAGTTTGCTTCGATGTAATGATAGGTCCAGCCGGTATATGCGGCGACAGACTGCTGATATTCGTAGCCATAGCCACTGCGTTCGCCATTTTCGCAGGTGATGTTGTAGGCGGAATCCGGATACCATGCAACTCGCACGACAGAGGAATCCTGCACAGCGGCGGCTGTGCCCTGCAGCAGCGGCATAAGCAGGCAGAGGCACAGCAGCAGACAGCTGTACCGTTTCAGTCTGGTTGTAATTCTGTTCATATACCCCTCCGTAAGCCGGAGTGCGTCCGGCATTTCTCTGTAAAAGAAAAAAGATGCACTGCTGCATCGGTAATGCATCTGTGCATCTCAAACGAGGCAGCTGGCTGCCATTTTACAGGCCCTGTGAAGTCGGTTTCGCAGTCATTGCGAAAGCGGCTTCTTAGCTTTGCGCCGCAGGCTTTCGCCTGGTTTGCTGAATATTTATTCGGTTATTATATTCTATTATAGGTGAAGAACGACAGGGTTGCAAGAGAAAGACGCAAAATCGACCGTGATTTCAATAGAATGCGGTATTAAAAATTGTTTGATTGATATACAGAACAGAGGGAACCAAATCGCACGGCATCTCGTCTAATCAAGTAACAAGAGAAAATACAGCGGCTGTGCGCCGCACCGCTCAAGAAACGAGGTGTCTGTTATGAAAAAACGATTATTTCCCCTGTTCCTTGCACTTTTGCTGCTGCTTTCCGCCTGCGGAGCAAGCGTCGGCAATTCGGCATCGGCGGCAGCCGGTGACAGCGGCAGTATGCCGGGTGACATGAACGGCTGGACCGAGGAAGCGTCGGCAGATACCGCTGAGAGCGGTGCGGACTTTTCTGCGGTGAGAAAGAATGCCAAGCTGATTTTGAACGCTAATCTGACGCTCGAAACGCAGGATTTCGACAAAGCCTCTGCAGATATTGAGAAAATGGCAGCGGATGCAGGCGGCTATCTTGAATCGAGCAGTCTTTCCGGCGATGCGGGCAGCCGGCATGCAAGCTATGTACTGCGCATTCCGCAGGAGAAGTTTGAGGCGTTTTACGAGCAGCTCGGCAGCAGCGTGCATGTGGTGTACAGCTCGCGTTCGAGCGAGGACGTGACCGAGCAGTATACCGATATCGAAACCCGTCTGGCAACGCTGACCACCAAGCACGAGCGGCTGCTGGCGCTGCTCGATCAGGCAGATAAGATGGAGGATATTATCTCTCTCGAGAACGCGCTGGCCGACTGCGAATACGAGATCGACTCGCTGACCGGCTCTAAGCGCCATTACGATGATCTGGTCGGATTTTCGACCTTCTATGTGGATCTGAAAGAGGTTCAGACGCTGACCGCAACGCCAGAAGGCAGCGGCTTCGGCGCACAGCTCGCGCAGGCGGCTAAGACCGGAACACGCGGTCTGGTTGACGCGGTTCGCGCGCTCATCGTCGGTGCGGTGATGTTCTGGCCGGTGCTCCTGCTGGCTGCTGCCGGAGGCGGCGCTGTTGCGGTCCTGCGCCGTCGGCGCAGGAAGGCGCGCGAAGCCGAGCAGACGGAGATTCCGACAAAAAAAGATGATCGGTAATACAGGTGCAAAAGGAGCGCAGATGTTTGCAATCTGCGCTCCTTTTGTCGATACTTGTCGATTTACTGCGGCTATGATATACTGATTATGCTGCCACTCCCCATACCGGCAGGAAAGGGGGGTGCGCGTCGTGCATATTTTCTTATCTTTTTACTTTCTGTTGCGGCAAGTGTAGTTGCATATTACATTTGCAAATGGCTGGACAGAAACAGTAACCGGTAGTCAGCCTGAGGAATAAGCCGCCTCATACCAAACGGCATAGAAAAGCCCCGGTGCTGGAACACCGGGGCTTTTCGCGTGCACGATGTGCACTTTTGTCTTTCCTTGTGTAATCATATTATACCGCATATCAACAGCCAATGCAAGTAGATCCGACTGCGCCGGAAGATATTCCTCTGCCCAAGTGAGGGAATATGCACAATATCATGGGCGCTTATTTGGATAGTTTTTATACTATGGTTAAATACATTTGGCTCATTCCTCCAAAGTGTGATATGATTAAATCATTCAGGAGAGAACAAGAAACGGAGAGAAAACCATGAAACGATGGAAAGGGGCGGCATTGCTGCTGCTCTGCACAGTTGTGATGCTGCGGCTGCTGCAGGGATTGGCACAGCCGGAAAAAGAGAATGCCCATGTGCCGGTGCTCGGCATTGTCACCACGGCGGCAGAGGATGACCGGCGCGAAGCGCAGTCCGAAGCGCTTGTACATGCGGCGGAGGAACATGGCTTCAAAGTGCTGGAAATGCCGGTCGAGCGCACGCAGGAGGCGCAGATTGAAGCCGTGCGTGCGCTGATCGTGTATCAGGTGGACGCAATCGCATTTACGCCGCTGGTGGAAAGCGGCTGGGACAACGTGCTGCGCGAAGCAAAATCCGCCTCTGTGCCGCTGCTGTCGATAGACCGCGCGATACGCGGCGTGGATGATGTGCCGCTGCAGCATATTGGATTTGATTATGCGTCGCTCGCCGAGCAGGCGGCGGATGCGCTTCTGCAGCAGCGCATGCCGCGGGACGGTGTACTGGAGCTTTACGGCACGGTAAATGCTTCGGACGCAAGAGAGATTGCACGCGGCTGCCGCGAGGCTCTGGAGGAACAAGGATTGACCGTAACCTACAGCTTGTGCGGCGACGGCATGCGCTCGCGCGGCTGCGAAATACTGGAGGAGATGGAGGACCATCTGGACGAAATCGGCTATATTTTCGCCCAGAATGACGCCATGGCGCTCGGTGCAGTGGATTATCTGCACAGCCACGGCCGTAAACCGGGCAAGGATGTGCTGATTTGTGCGTTTGGCGGCGGTGCGGAGCTGCGCGCGCTGCAGAAAAAAGGGGAGGTTGCCGTAATCGGCGCACTGAATGATACGCAGCTGGCTGAACTGACCGCAGACGCAGCCCAGCAGATTGCGAAGGCACCGTGGAAGCCCTATATCGCTCTGGCGGATACCGCCGTGCTGACGGAGGAGGAAACGGCCGATGCGTAAATCCCATCACAGTCTGCACGGCTTGCTGCGGCGGTCGCTGCTGCGCAGTGTGGTCTGCATGATTTTACCGGTGTGCGTGCTGGCAGGTCTGCTGGTTGTGCTGACACAGCGCTATGGAGCGGATATTGCATTGACGACCCGTGCCTCCGAGGTTCGTACCGTGCTGGTGCAGGACCTGCCGGATGAGGTGTGGAACGTGGTTTCCGGCCGCATTTCCTTCGAGGATGGACGGCAGCGGATGCTGATCGACAGTGCTCTGTGGGAACTGAACGATATGCTGGACAGTGCCGGAGAGGACGAGGCACAGTATCTCAACGCGGCACTGCGCGCCATCCGCACGATCGACAGCTACGTTGATCAGCTGGAAACGCAGATGGACGCCGGTGCCGCAGTCAGCCGTAACGAATCGCTGTACCGTGAGATTCACAGCGTCGGCCATCTGGCGGGCAGCATGCTTGACCGCTATATCGAGAATGAGATCGCCCGCATGGGCCGTTTCAACGCCTGCATTCAGCACGGACTGGGTGCGGCAGCGCTTGCACTCATTGCGCTGGTCGGCGTGATGATCTGGCTGACTATTCGGGCATCTGACAATCTGGAAGGCGCGATCGGCGCGTCGTTGCGGCAGCTGGAGCAGTTTGCCAACCGCATTGCCGCCGGTGAGCTGACCGAGCGCGTCCCGCCGACTGAGATCGACGAGCTGCATCTGCTGACACGCGATCTCAATACAATGGCGGAGCAGCTGGGTGCGCTCATTCATGAGCGGGTCGAGCAGGAAAAGACCATCAAAAAAGCCGAACTGCGGGCGCTACAGGCGCAGATCACGCCGCATTTCATGTACAATACGCTGGAAACCATCGTCTGGCTGGCTGAAGAGGGCCGAAACAGCGAGGTTGTCGAGATGACGATGGCGTTCACCGGCTTTCTGCGCATCTCGCTCAGCCGCGGCGCGGATTACATCACGGTCGAGCGCGAGGAACAGCACGTTGCAAACTATCTGCAGATTCAGTCGGTGCGGTACGGCAGCATCATGCGGTATACGATTGATATTGATCCCGCGCTGCACGAGCGGTATATGCTGAAAATCGTGCTGCAGCCGCTGGTTGAAAACGCGATTTATCACGGCATTAAGCGCAGGCGCGGCAGAGGACAGATTACCGTGACCGGCCGCAGGCAGGCAGGAGGCATGTACTTCGCCGTGGAGGACAACGGCATGGGCATGACACCGGAGCGTCTTGCCGAGGTACGGACCTCGCTGCAGAACGGCGCACCGCTTGACCCGGACGGCAAGGGCGGCTACGGTCTGCGCAATGTAGAACAGCGCCTGCGGCTGTATTACGGCTGCGGACTGACGATTGAGAGTGAATACCGGCACGGCACACGCATCAGCTTCACCGTACCGGACGAACAGGAGGGGAAAACGCTATGATGCGTGTATTCATTGCGGATGATGAGGAGATCATCCGGGACGGCATCCGCAACTGCATTGAAAAGGAGCAGGGACGCTTTCTATTTGCAGGTGAAGCGCCGGACGGCGAAATGGCACTGCCTATGCTGATGGAAATGAAGCCGGATGTGCTCATTACGGACATCCGCATGCCGTTTATGGATGGTCTGGAGCTGGCAAAGGTTGTACGGCGCACCATGCCATGGCTGCGTATTGTGTTCCTCAGCGGACACGATGAATTTGAGTATGCACAGAAGGCGGTTTCGCTGCACGCGGATGCGTATCTGCTCAAGCCGGTCAGCTCGGCGCAGCTGCTCGAAACGCTCGGACAGGTTGCCGAGCAGATTGAGCAGGAGCAGCAGCAGCTTCGCTCGGCGGGCGCAAACAGCCGCAGTGAGCGCGAGGAGGACGTACTGCGTGAGCATTTTCTCAACGACCTGCTCTCGGGCAGCGTGCCGACTGCAGAGGCGGCTGTACAGGGAGAACGCTGGGGGCTGCTGCTGACAGCAAAGCAGTATCTGGTGTGCATCGTGCGTCTGCCGGAAAATGCCGTGCAGGAGCAGGTGCGCGCGCTGACCGAGCGTTTGTGCGGCGAGGAAAGCGAGGTCTGCGCCTTTTTCCGCGGCAGCCGCCGGCTGGTGCTCCTGCTGCGCGGAGAGACCGAGGAAGCTGTGCGCGAAACCGCCTACGAGTTCTGTCAGAACCTGCGGCACGAGCTTTGTCAGGTGCTGGGCTGGAACGCGCTGTGCGCGATCGGCGCACCAGTCTCCCGTGTCAGCGCCCTGCCGGAAAGCTATCGCACAGCGAAGGATACGCTGCTGCAGGCCTCCGCGTGTGCGGACAACGGCGTATTCGGCAGTACGGACTTTGCCGGTGTGCAGCACGAGTTCGATTTCTCGGCAGGCGGCTCACTGGCGGACAAGCTGCGGCATGCCGCTCCCGAGGACGTGCCGCGTATTGTCGAGGGTTATTTCGGCGACTCTGCGGCACAGGACATGCAGAGCGTGCTGTACAGGTATTATCTGCTGATGAACCTGCTCGTCACAGCCTCTCAGCTGGCTGATGAGGTGCAGGCAGGCAGCATTCCGCCTCCGGAGGATCCGCAGGCGGTGTTCAGTCAGGCGGCGACGCTCGAGGGCACAAAGGCCTGTGCCGCCGAGGTGCTCGGCCGCATGACTCGTCTGTGTTATCGCCATCAGAATGTGCGATACAGCGCGGAAATCAGCCGTGCAAAGGAGTTTATCCGCGAAAATTATGCGGACAGCGGTATTTCACTGCACATGGTGGCGGCAGAGGTCGGCTTTAGTCCGAACCATTTTTCCACCGTGTTTTCGCAGGAGACCGGTCAGACCTTTGTCGAATATCTGACCGCTGTCCGCATCGAGGCGGCAAAGCATCTGCTGACCGAGGGCAACAGCCGCATGAGCGATATTGCGTTCGACGTCGGTTATCAGGATTCGCACTATTTCAGCTATCTGTTCAAAAAGCACGTCGGTGTTTCGCCGCGCGAGTACCGCAGCCGGTCGGAAGAGAGATGAGGCAATACCGCACAATTAAAGCTGCGGCGCTTTGCGGAAATTTTGTGCCCTGACTTTGTTGTGATTTTGCGGTAATACATCAAGTATTACCGCAAAACCACGCCTCGTCAGTCCGTAAAATTTACTCGCAAATCGCTCTTGCTTAATTATGCGGTACTGCCTAAAATAATATCGTAAGAAATTCACCGTTCAGGAACGGCCTTCTTGAATGGTAAAATTTTATCGGATGATGGACGGTAGAGCGAAGCCGCTTAAACTGTTATAGTATAGGGGCAGAGAAAAGCTGCCCGCCTTTTGTATCGAGGTGGAAGCTATGAAAAAAATATGTTTTCTTCCTGTTGTTCTGCTGCTGACCGGACTGCTCTGCGGCTGTACGGGTCAGCAGCAGAACGATCCCTCACCGCAGGAGCACGATCATGCGATGGAGGAGGAGACAGAAACACCGAAATATGACCATCTTACCGTTTACAGTCCGCTGCCGGAGTCGGAAACGCTGCTGTACTGCAGTGCCTTCCGCAAGGATACCGGCATCACCGTGGACTGTATTCATCTTCCTGCCGGAGAAATGACCGCGCGGCTCGAGCAGGAGCGGGACAACCCGCAGGCTTCTGTGCTGCTGGGCGGCTCGGCGGATAACTATATTCAGCTGCGAGAGGCCGGTCTGCTGGAGGCGTATCAAAGTCTCGAGCTGACCGATGTGCCCGAAGCCTATCAGGATGAGCAGGGCGTGTGGAATCCGATCTACATCGGCACGCTGTGCTTCGCCTGCAACACCGACTGGTTTGCACGGACGGGAACGCCGATGCCGACCTGCTGGGACGATCTGCTGTCGCCTGCACTGGCAGGGCAGATTGTGATGGCAACTCCGAAAAGCTCGGGTACCTCGTATACCACGCTGGCAACGCTTGTGCAGATGCGCGGCGAGGACAAGGCATGGGAGTATCTTCAAAAATTAGACCAAAACGTCGGTTTGTACACCCGTTCGGGTGTGGAGCCGGCAGAGCGGGTAAAAAACGGCGAATACGCCGTCGGTATCGTGTTCTCGCATGACGCCTTCCGCGCGGCGCTGGATGGCTATCCCATTGAGGTGCGCAGTCCGGTAGACGGCACCGGCTATGAGATCGGCGCGTGCGCGCTTGTGCGTGGTGCACCGGAGCAGGAGCGCGAAAACGCCCGCACCTTTATCGACTGGCTGACCTCTTCCCGCGGAGAGGAATGCTATATCGAAGCGAAAAGCTGCCGCCTTCCGGCAAACAGCACCGCCCGCGCAGCGGACGGACTGCCGCCGCTGGACGAGGTCAAGCTCATCACCTACGATCTGGAGTGGGCAGGCGAGAACCGCACGCGGCTGATTTCGTACTTCGACACGCATATTTACAGCGCGCGAACCTTAAGGCAACACCGCACAATTAAAGCGGCGGTGCTTTGCGGAAATTTTGTGTCCTGACTTTGTTGCAGTTTCACGGTAATACATCAAGTATTACCGCAAAACTGTGCCTCGTCAGTACGCAAAATTTACTCGCAAATCACTCTTGTTCAATTATGCGGTATTGCCTTAACTTAAAAGGTTTAACATAGACGCGGCGGTATGGCAGCAGCCGTACCGTGAAGAGAAAGGAGAAAAGAAAATGGCTAAAAAATCTTTGCGTATGCGGCGGCTGCTCAGCGGTGTGCTGTCGGCCGTGATGCTGGCAACACTGGTGCCGAGCACTGCTTTCGCAATCGGAAGGACGGATACCGGCTCCTTCCTGACGGGTCCGTACCTGATGACCCCGAAAACAAACGGCATGGTTGTCGTTTGGGAACTGGATAAACCGATGAAGTCCACCATTACCTACGGTACGAGCGATGCGGACAAGAAAACGCTCGAGGTTCCGGTAGAGGAGGGCGAAAAGTTTAAGGGTGAGAGCATGCACATGTATCGTGCCCGCCTGACCGATCTGACTCCGGGTACGACCTATACCTACAAGGTTGAGACCGAGGACGGACAGACTATGGATGGTCACTTCCGCACGCTGCCCGAAAATTCGAATGAGATCCGCTTTGTGGTTGTCAGCGACAGCCATCGCTTTGAAACGGCAACCAAGGTTTCCGATGTGATTGCACAGTTCGATCCGGACTTTATCCTGCATACCGGCGATATGGTAGAGGGCACCGGCTCTCAGAAGGATCAGTTCCCGTACTGGTTCCAGAATGTCGGCTCGTTCCTGCACAATGTGCCGGTCATCTACAACAGCGGCAACCACGATTACGGTGCCTACTTTGATGAGTATGTCACCAAGGTGCAGAAGGAGCAGTATAAGTCCAACAAGACCGGACGCAACGTAGCGTTTGACTGCGGTCCGGTGCATTTCGATATGCTGGACAGCAACCCGTGGTCCCTGTTCGAGCTGAACTCCACTGCAGGCGGCGGCGAGGCGGATGCGGCAACCAAGGCCGTTGTAAACGAGTCGCTCGACTGGCTCAAGGCCGATCTTGCAACCGACGATGCCAAGAAGGCTGACTTCCGCGTTGTTACCATGCACCATCCGTTCGAGGATGACCTGACCCGCAAGTACGTTCCCTCCATCGTGGAGAACGGCAACGTGAATATCATGTTCAGCGGCCATACCCATCTGTATTCCCGCTATGCTTCTGCTGACCCGAAGCGCGGCGCGGATACCCTGTATGTAACCCAGGGCGATGCCCGCATCGGTGACGGCAAGATCGACACCGGCAAGCCGGATCAGCGCCTAAACGACAACTATCCCAACCTGCTTGCAACCGGCAAGGGCGATATGCTCGAAGTAACCGTCAAGGACGGTCTGCTGACCTATAAGAACCTGGGTCTGAGCAGCGACGGCGAGAAGGTATTTGAGACGGTTACGCTGTCCAAGGACGGCGCCAAGCTGGCGTACAGCGATATTTCCATCACCCCGGACACCGTTCAGTCCAACGGCACTGTCACGGTATCCGCAAAGGTGACCAATGTCGGCAAGGGTCTGGCGACCGCCTCCATGTGTGTCAAGGACAACGGCACCGACCGTTGGCTGTATGAGTTCGGCAAGAGCGGCAAGGAGCGCGTTGTCGGTCTGAATCCCGGCGAGTCCGCAACGCTGAGCGCACCGCTGACGCTTTCCGTACTCGGCACGCATACTCTCAAGCTGGACAGCTACACCAAGACTGTCAATGTTACCTTCCGCAAGGCAACCTACACCTACAGCAACCTGCGCCTGCAGCTCGGCGGCGGCACGGTAAGCGAGCCGACCAGCGATGTCATCTACACCAAGGCGGATGTGCAGAACATCGGCAATGAGGACGGCACCGCAGAGGCAGTGCTGTACATCAACGGCGCAGCCGTTACCTCGCAGAAGACTGCGCTCAAGGCAGGCGAGACCCGCACGGTTGAGTTTGCCTACAAGGCACCGGCAGGCGGCAGCTATACCGTCAAGGTCGGCAACTCGGCAGAGAAGACCGTTGCCGTGCTCGGCTCCATGCAGGGCACCCCGATCGTAAAGGATAAGTCCGGCAAGGGCAACGACGGCATCATCCGCGGCAATCCGACGCTCGTTAAGTACAACGGCGGCTGGGGTCTGTCTCTGGACGGCGTGGACGATTATGTGGAAATTCCGGATAACAAGAACTATGTGGTAGACAACGGCGTTACCGGCATGGTTTGGGCAAACATCGATCGTCTGGCAACGGGCGATGAGTGGGACCACAACCCGCTGCTGATGAAGGGCGCTTCCATCAGCTACGGCACCAACTACCTGTTCCGCATGGCAGTCCGCAAGACCGGCATGGTTACCTATGGCATTGGCTTCAACAACGATAACGGCGAGTACTTCTGGAACGACGACGAGAATATGGGCGGCGGCGTTACCCTCGGCAAGTGGGTACAGTACACCGGCGGCTTTGACCGTGCAACCGGCGGCGACAGCTACGAGGATACCAAGGCAAGCGGCCACATCGATGCACCGGATTTTGATTCTGAGATCCGCAACTGGGAAGGCAGGTCCATGTACTCCGGCTTTGCATTCCACCGTCATCTGCTGACAGACCGCGGCCGCGGCAAGACGCACACCATGCTGACAGGTGACATCGGTCAGCTCCGCTTCTATACCACCAAGCTGACCGCAGAGGAGAACAAGCAGATTTACGCAAATCCGACTGCAAAGGGTCCGGAAAGCGACAAGCTGGTCGTATGGCTGGATTACGCACCGGAGAATATCGTCACCAAGGGCACGCACACCACCGAGTGGCGCGCAATGACCGGCAGTGCAGCACAGTTTACCTATAACGCAGAGATTACCGGCGCGGCTTCTGCAACCGCAACCGTTGAGACCTCGGACGACGGCAAGACCGTAAAGGCTTCCCAGTCCGCAGAGCTGAAGAACGGCAAGAACACGGTTGATATTTCCGCACTGGGCAGTGCAAAGTATGTTCGCGTTACTACCGTACTGAACTCCTCTGTTGCAGAGAAGTCCACCGATATTCCGGTTATCAACGCGTACACCGTCAAGGCCGGCAATACCAATACCTGGGCAACGCTGGCAGACTGGAACGAGGGCACCTTCACCGATGCAGTAGGCTACGAATCCGATGATGTATTCAACGATTACTCTGTGGATTACGACGACTACGGCACCGTGGGCAAAAATGTTAAGGTCGTTGAGGGTACGGTAAGCACCTTTACCGATATCGCGGGCCACTGGGCAAAGGATGCCATCGAATATGTGACCGATAAGGCGCTGTTCAACGGCACGACCGCAACCACCTTCTCCCCCAACGAGGGCATGACCCGCGGCATGTTTGTCACCGTGCTTGGCCGTATGGCAGGCGCAGATATCTCCGCGTACAACACCCAGAGCCAGTTTGCCGACGTAGACAGCAAAATGTACTACAACGCATACGTCAACTGGGCAGCAGCCAATAAGATCGTTTCCGGCGTGGACGCTTCGCATTTCAATCCGAATGCGCTCATCACCCGTGAGCAGGCTGCGGTTATCATGGACAATTACCTGACCGCCACCGGCACTAAGGTAGAAGAAACCGGCAGTGCAGCTGCATTTGCCGACAGCGCAAGCATCCGCGCTTACGCGAAGGACGCTGTAACCAGAATGCAGAAGGCTGGTCTGCTGAGCGGCAAATCGGGCAACCGTTTTGACCCGCAGGGCACGGCCACCCGTGCACAGGTAGCTGTTATCATGCAGAAGCTGTGTGAAAAGACCGGTAAATAAGCCGATAAAATGAGAAAGGGTCTCCCGCCATTTGGCGGGAGACCCTTTGCGTTCAGGAACAGGAAAAACCAGGAGAGATTATTGAACAGCACCCCATTTGTTAGACAGTGTGATATACTATCTAACAGATGGGGTGATTTTAATGCCAAAAGGAGTACCGAACAAACGATACACACCAGAATTCAAGAAACTGGTGTCGAAACGATGCTCGAGGTACGGCTATCGCCGTATCACAGCGGAAGCCAAATCTGAAATGGGTAACGGATGTGACGGAGTTCAGCCTGTTCGGGGAAAAGCTGTATTTGTCGCCCATTCTTGACTTGCACAGCAGTGATTTGGTCAGTTATACGATTTCGGATCGACCTGTGTTAAGCATGGTGACAACGATGTTGGACAAGGCATTTGCAAAAATTACGGACAACACAAATCTAATCCTGCACTCGGATCAGGGTTGGCAGTACCAGCACAAGCAATACCAGTGGATGCTTCGTGAAAAGGGTATCCGTCAAAGCATGAGCCGGAAGGGCAACTGTTTAGACAACGCTGTGATTGAGAATTTTTTCGGACTGCTCAAGAGTGAACTGCTGTATCTGCAAAAAATTCAGTCCATGGAGCACTTCAAGCGGGAACTCATTGACTATCTGGACTACTACAACAACCGCAGAATCAAGGCAAAATTAAAGGGCTTGTCGCCTGCGGTTCACAGCCAACAAGCCCTTTCGGCAGCTTGAACAATTTTTACTTCAAAAGATTGTCTAACTTTTTGGGGCACTTCATCTGCATTGCCGCTCCTTTTGCACGCAGAACAGAATTTACAGAGAGAATGCGATCTTGTGAATCATCACAAAAACAAAAGTGATTATTTGTTGAAATAACAGATCGACGCTTGCATGGACTGTTGGTATTATAATTATAGCTTTCGTTTCAACAGTTTCAAATATCTGAAAGGGGTCATTCCATGATCTATACGGTAACACTCAACCCCGCATTGGATAAAACGGTAGAAATTCCGGGTATGGCGCTTGACACGGTCAACCGCATCACGGAAATGCGCACGGATCCCGGCGGCAAGGGCATCAACGTGAGCAAGGTGATTGCCAAACTTGGCGGAGACAGCCGTGCAGTCGGCATTCTGGGTGGTGAGAGCGGCAGAACGCTCGAAAAGCTGCTCGAAAACGAGAATTTCACCACGCAGTTCCGGTTCGTTGAGGGGCAGACCCGCACGAATATCAAAATCATCGACCGGGTCGGCCACACGAATACCGACATCAATGAGCCGGGTCTGACCGTCACGGACGCAGATTTAGATGCGCTGCTGAACGACCTTCTGGCTGAGGTGCACGCAGGCGACATCGTGGTGCTGGCGGGCAGTCTGCCGAAGGGCGCACCGCAGGATACCTACCGCGTGTGGACGAGCGCATGCAAAAACGCAGGTGCGCGGGTGTTCCTCGATGCGGACGGCGCTTTACTGGCAGAAGGCTTAAAGGCCGCGCCGTACCTCATCAAGCCGAATGATGATGAGCTGTCGCGTCTGGCGGGCAAAAAACTGGAAACTATCGAAGAGTTGACCGCAGAGGGTCGCAAGCTGCTGGAGAGCGGCATCGAACGGGTGGTTATCTCGCTGGGCGGCCGCGGCGCGCTGTATCTGCGCAAGGGCAGCACGATTTATGCTGAGGGACTCAAGGTTCCGGTCGGCAGTACGGTCGGTGCGGGTGACAGCGTGGTGGCCGCGCTGGCGTATGCCGAGTCGCAGGATATGAGCGAGGAGGACGCTGTCCGTCTCTCGACTGCGACCGGAGCCGCGAATGTCATGTGCAGCGGCACACAGGCCGCCGAGCGCTCGGTTATCGAGGAGCTGCTTCCGAAAGTACGTTTTTCCAAGTTGTAATTGTTGAAATCTATTGCCTAAGTGATGAAGGAAAGTTATTATTATGAAAGCAAGGGCTGTACGTCTGTATGCTGCGAATGATCTGCGTCTGGATACCTTTGAGCTGCCGGAAATCCGTGACGACGAAATCCTGGTCAAGGTCGTATTCGACAGCATCTGCATGTCCACCTACAAGTGCGCGATCCTTGGTACCGAGCACAAGCGCGTGCATCCCGATGTTGCCGAGCATCCGGCCATCATGGGTCACGAGTTTGCGGGCGATATCGTCAAGGTTGGCGCGAAGCATCAGGATAAATTCAAGCCGGGCATGAAGTTCACGCTGCAGCCCGCGCTTACTACGAGGTGTCTCTTGCGGAGACGATGAGTTGCTCGGTCGGTGCGTTTAACGCCGCTTATCACACCAAGATAGGTGTTTATCACCGCGAAATGGGTATTAAAAAGGGCGGCAAGCTGGTCATCATGGCAGGCGCCGAGGCGCTGTTCCCGCCCGCAGAGGTTAAGGAGAAGGACGGCATCGATCTGCACTTTGTCAACACCAGCAAGATGGAAAATTCGGCGGCAGAGCTGCGCGAAATGACCGGCGGCACCGGCTTCGACGATGTATTCTGCTATGCACCGGTCGCAGCCGTGGTAGAGCCGTGCAGCGCCGTGCTCGGCCGCGACTACGCTCAATCCGCCAAAGATTTCGGGCGGCAAAAAAGGTGCTGTAACAGTGAGAAAACCCTGTCTGTTGTTGGAACAGACAGGGTTTCTTTTGGGGTTAAAGTCAGATATTCGGCTCATACGCCGATACGGCGGCAGTATCTGTATATTGCCCCTCGCAAAGCTAAATAGTACTTTATCACTATTAAGTCTTGCTCTGCGGTGTTTTTTTGCCGAGAAAGCGGTTGAGAATCTCTTTCCGCTCAGCGCTTCACTCTTCTTCCGAATCGGTGCCGATATCCAGAACCTTCTGCGTTTCGCTCTCGCTGAGTTCGGTAACGCCCTTCAGCTTGCGGCGGATAGCGCGCGTGCGCGTACCGACCAGCTTATCCAGCTCACGGCTCGCCTGATCGAGTCGGTTCTGCGTCTGCGTCAGGCAGGCTTCAAACTTGTCAAACTCGGTCTTGACCGCACCCAGAACGCTCCAGACCTCACCCGAGCGCTTCTGAATCGCAATCGTGCGGAACGACATCTGCAGACTGTTCAGCAGCGCCGCCATCGTACTCGGACCTGCCAGATTGACATGGTAGTCGCGCTGCAGAATCTCCACCATGCCGCGACTGACGGCTTCGGCATACAGTCCCTCGAACGGCAGGAACATGATGCCGAACTCGGTCGTATGCGGCGGCGCAAGGTACTTATCGTGAATGTCCTTCGCCTCGGATTTGAGGGTGGCGATCAGCTGCTTGACGCATGCGTCAATCTGCTCGCGCGAGCCTTCCTCGTACGCGTCACGGAGCGCCCCGTAGGTGTCTCCCGGGAACTTGGAGTCGATCGGCAGCCAGACAAAGCTGCCGTCCTCAACGGGCAGCTTGACCGCATACTCGACCACATTGCGGCTGTTCGGCACGGTCGCCACGTTGGTTTCGTACTGCTCGGGCGCGAGAATGTCCTCGAGGATCGCGCCCAACTGAATCTCGCCCACAATGCCGCGGGTCTTGACATTGGTGAGCACCTTCTTCAAATCACCGACACCCTGTGCCAGCGTCTGCATCTCACCGAGACCCTTGTAAACCTGCTCCAAACGCTCGTTGACCAGCTTGAATGACTCATTCATGCGCTCAGACAGCGTTTTCTGCAGCTTTTCGTCTACAATTTGACGCATATCGTCCAGCTTTTTGTTGTTGTCCTCCTGCATGGCACGCAGGTTTTTATCCACTGTAACGCGGATGTTCTCCAAATCCTGCTTAGTCTCACCCGTGAAGGTGTGCAGATTTTTATCTACCGTTTCGCGGATAGTTTCCAAATCCTGTTTGGTTTCGCCGGTGAACGTGTGCAGATTCTTGTCCATCGTGCTGCGGATAGTTTCCAGATTCTGTTTAGTCTCACCCGTGAAGGTGTGCAGGTTTTTGTCCACGGTTTCGCGGATATTGGTCAGATTCTGCGTTGTTTCCGCCGTAAAGCCCTGCAGACGCGTCTCAAACCGACCGAGCTGATCGGTCAGACCGCTCATTTTGTCGCCAAGGCTCTTGTCCATCGCGGAAAGCTGATTGCTCTGTGCTTCCCGCCCTTCGCGCAGGTTTTGTGTCACGAGCGTACCGAGCGCAGTAATGGATGCGGTTGGGTCAATCTGCTGCGGAAGCTCCGGCTTTTCCGGCTTGCGGGTCAGCAGAACGATGACCAGTCCCAGCAGGATAACAACCAGAATCATGGTTATAATGGGTATGTATTGCATAATTTCTCCTTTTACAGCACTTTCAGTTCTTTTGCGATACGCTGCATCTCCTGATCGGTCTCCGCAATAACATCCGCACACTTCTTCAAATCATCGGACACATGCTCCGGAATCTCCACATCGGATTTATAGCGCAGCTGGTGCTCCAGACTGGCCCAGAAATCCATCGCCATCGTGCGAATCTGCAGCTCGATGCGTACCGGCTGTGTGCGTTCCGCGAGGAAAATCGGCACCTCGAGGATCAGATGCAGGCTGCGGTAGCCGTTCGGCTTGGGATTGGCAATGTAGTCCTTCTTCTCGATCAGCGTCAAGTCATCCTGCCGCATGAGCATGTCCGCTACTGTGTAAATATCCTCGATAAACGGACAGATCACGCGGATACCGCCAATATCGTTCAGATTGTCTATCATGGACTGCAGCGTGATCGGGAATCCGCGCCGCTTGAGCTTGCTGATAATGCTGCGCGGGCTTTTGATGCGGCTTTTGATCGAATCAATCGGGCTTGGCTTGCCCGAAATACGCGACTCATCGCTTAGAATATCCAGCTTAGTTTTGATCTCACGGATGCCGGATTCGTACAGCAGCATCATCTGCTGCATCTGCATCGCGGATTCGATCAGCAGTTCCTCGTCGTGCTGCGACAGCCGATCAATCGCAAAAAAGTCAGCCAGTTCCATAGTCTTTACCCTCCTTGCGTTTCTCTTTCCTGCTATCATTATACCACATTCGACAATCGGGTACAATGTGCACCGGACTTCCCTTTTGCGGGTTAACCGAGCGTTCGCGCGGCCTGTGTCCGCTGTGCGGCAAATTTTCACTGACGCGTATATTTTCCGCAGCAGCCGACCATACTGTCAGCAACGGAGGTAAAGGGACATGAAGCAATATCAATCCAAACACACCGCGGTGCTCTCTACCCGCGGATTCTACACCATTCTTTCGCTGTGTGCGCTCATCATCGCCGCATCCGCATGGGTGATCTGGGGCAATGCACACCGGCAGAACGCGGTCGAGCCGGACACCGGCATGCCTATCATCGCACCGGCCGACTCGACCGCCGAAGCACCGGCCGAACCGGCCACCGTTCCGCAGCAGGAGCAGGAACCCGAGCCGGTGCTTGAGGAGCAGCCGGTCACGGCGGCAGAGCCGGAACCGGCGGTGACGGTCAGCGCACCCGTGTATGTGCGGCCGGTGTCCGGAGCCGTGCTGACGCCGTTCTCGGGTGACACGCTGCTGTTCCAGCCGACCATGGGCGACTGGCGTGTTCATGCCGGCACGGACTTCTCTGCCGAAGCCGGCGAAACCGTGCTCGCACTGACCGACGGCACTGTGCAGCAGATTGCCGAGGATGGCCTGTACGGCACCTGCGTGACGCTGACGCACAATAACGGCCTGACCTCGTCGTACTGCGGCATGGACGATGTACGCGTGCAGGAAGGACAGGTTGTCTCCGCCGGTGAGGCGCTCGGCGTGTGCGCGGACAGCATTCCCGCAGAATCCGCACTCGGCACCCATGTGCATGTGCAGGTGACGCAGAATGACGCGCCGATTGATGTACTCACGCTGCTCGATGAGGATGAGCCGGAGTAAATCGACACAGACTGTGCGTGATCTGCTCTGAAATCCTGTTGCCATCGCATGCGCCATCGGAGTATGCAGACCGAGAAACCCTCTGGAACGCGGTGGAGAAAGCCGAATGCGGAAAGAAAGCACAGCTTGCGTACAGCTTTGACATTGCCTTGCAGAACGAGTTTTCCATACAGGAGAACATCGCTCTGGCAAGGCAATTTTTGTTGGAGAACCTTGTGAGCCGGGGGATGGTAGTGGACTTTGCCGTTCACTCTCTCGACGAGGAGGACGTCGGCATTTTCAATCCGCACTTTCATGTCATGTGTCCCATTCACCCTTTGGACGAACACGGCAGATGGGGCAACGAGCAGCGGCAAGGACAAGTGGATTCTGGATGAGGATGCTGCCCAGATTGTCAAGCGCGTCTTTGACCTCTGCATTGACGGCAAAGGCCCAGAGCAGATTTCGCGGATTCTTGAAAAGGACCATGTGGAAATCCCCGCACTGACAGAACTCATGATTGCAGAATCTACCCTTGGACGCAAAAAACGGCGTGACCTTAACGGTCACGCCGTTCTCTGCCCTAACCGCAGGACTTATAGTTCCTTACGACGGTTAAGCCTTACTCTGCGGTGTTTTTATGCTTTTCAGCCGAGCTTCGGGAACAAGTCCTGCTCGATAACAGCGTCGAGCGTCATGCCTGCATAGGCAATCTGCGCCAGACCGTCGATGAAGCGGGAGACTGCCGCAATCAGCACGGAAATGTTATCCGCCACAAACGGAATGATTTTCTCGAGTTCGAGAGAGCCGTCCACCAGTGTGTTGTGCTTGAGGTAAATCTGACCGGCCTCCTCAAAGAAGCCGAACGAACCGAGCGCACAGAAGTTGTTGCAGTAATCGCATGCATGACGAAGCTGCACCTTGTTGCTTTCCGGGGCACCCTGAAACAGCGTAACGAAGAACTGCAGCAGACCCATGTCCTCTGCGGGCAGCTGCATCGGGATGAAGCAGGCTTCAATCACAACGTCCTTGGCAACCTTGCCCTGACGCATTGCCTCGCAGCGCAGAATGGTCGGTGCGCCGTCCTTCTGCATGATTTCCGCACGGAAGCCGTTCTGGTTGAGAACATCGTTCATGCAGCCTAAAATCTGATTTTGCTGTTCGATTTTCATTCTTTTTTCCTTTCTTCCATTCACGCAGAATGTAGGGCGGGCTGAGGTCAGCCCGCCCTACAATAAACGTAAAATATTACTTTACGCCGATATCGGTGCGATAATGCGCCTTATCGAAGTGAATCTTCTTGACATCGGCATACGCCTTGAGGATCGCTTCGTCGAGCGTGGGGGCAACTGCCGTTACGCCGAGCACGCGGCCGCCGTTCGTGACCAGCTTGCCATCCTTGACAGCGGTGCCTGCGTGGAATACGAACGAATCGGTCACATCGTCCAGACCGGTGATCTCCTTGCCCTTTTCGTAGGCCTTCGGATAGCCGCCGGACGCCATGCAGACGCAGCAAGCGGCATTGTCCGCCCACTTGATGTCGATATCCTCGAGCTTTTCGTCGATAACGGCATTGAAGATGTCGAACAGGTCGGTGTCCAGTCGGGACAGGACAGCCTGCGTCTCCGGATCGCCGAAACGAGCGTTGTATTCGATAACGCGCGGGCCCTTCGGGGTCAGCATCAGGCCGAAGTACAGCACGCCCTTGAACGGACGGCCTTCCTTCTCCATGGCTGCAACAGTCGGCTTGAAGATGGTCTCCATGCACTCGGCGGCAATGTCGTCGGTATAGAAGCGGGACGGCGAGAATGCGCCCATACCGCCGGTGTTCGGGCCTTCGTCATGGTCGTAGGCACGCTTGTGATCCTGTGCGGACGGCATGGTCTTGAGGTGCTTGCCGTCAACGAATGCCAGCACGGAAACCTCAGGGCCGGTGAGGAACTCCTCGATAACGACACGCGCACCGGCGCCGCCGAATGCGCCGCCGTCAATCGCGTCCTTGACCGCCTCGATGGCTTCTTCCTCGGTCATAGCCACGGTAACGCCCTTGCCGAGTGCAAGACCGTCCGCTTTGACAACGATTGGTGCGCCATTCTTCTTGATGTACTCGATCGCGTCTGCGGAGTTCTCAAAAACAGCGTAACCCGCGGTCGGAATGCTGTATTTCTGCATCAGATCCTTGGCAAAGGACTTGCTGCCCTCAATAATAGCGGCGTTCTTGCGCGGACCGAAGGCACGGATGCCTGCGGCCTCGAGCGCGTCTACCATGCCGAGTGCAAGCGGGTCGTCCGGTGCGACCATAACGAGATCCGGCTTGTGCTCCTTGGCGAAAGCCACCATGCCGTCGATGTCGGTTGCCTTGATGGCAACGCACTCCGCCTCAGCGGCAATGCCGCCGTTGCCCGGCGCACACCAGATATGGTCCACCTTGGGGCTCTTCTTCAATGTATGGACGATGGCGTGCTCACGGCCGCCGCCGCCGATAACCAAAACTTTCATTTATTGTTCCTCCGTTTGTAGGTATATGCGCTGTGCGCGGAACATTTCTACGATCAGTGCTACTGTGCCGATGGAGATGCAGGTATTGGCCAGCGTCCACACGGTGTTAAACAGATAGTCGTTCAGCCAGCCGGGTGCGCTCACGAGCACAAGAATGTAGCCCGCGCTCCAGATCACCAGCAAAACCCATTCGGGCAGGGTGCTGCGGTCGATCTTGTGCATCTGGTCTTTGACACCCATCAGCAGCATGCAGCCGGTGAGCAGCAGCGGCACGAGCGCCGCATACTGCAGCACAATCCGCAGCAGGCTGGGCGGGATGACTGCCGGACCGAGGATGAGCTTGAACGCCATCGTCACGTCCGCGGCAATGCTTGCGTGCATGTACCAGCGGGACGCATTCTGCACGGACAGCGCACCGGCAGACACCAGCGCGAATGCCAGTATCTGCAGTGCCCAGTTGTTCTGCGCGGCCAGACCGAGCAGCAGTCCGCCGGATACGGCTAAGTAGGCATAATAGCCTTTCAGCAGTTTCATTAGTGATGGAACAGACGCATGCCGGTGAACGCCATCGTGATGCCGTACTTGTTCGCGGTCTCGATAACATTGTCATCGCGGATGGAGCCGCCCGGCTGTACGATGTACTCCACGCCGGACTTGCGTGCGCGCTCTACATTGTCACCGAACGGGAAGAATGCGTCCGAACCAACGGTTACGCCGGTATTCTTTGCAATCCACGCCTTCTTTTCCTCAGCGGTGAGCACCTCCGGCTTTACCTTGAAGGTCTTCTGCCATACGCCTTCAGCCAGTACGTCCTCGTACTCGTCCGAGGTGTAAACGTCGATCGCGTTGTCACGGTCCGGGCGGCGGATGCCGTCAACAAACTGCAGACCGAGGACCTTCGGATGCTGACGAACGAACCAGTTGTCGGCCTTGTTGCCGGCGAGTCGCGTGCAGTGGATGCGGCTCTGCTGACCCGCGCCGACACCGATGGTCATGCCGTCCTTGACGTAGCAGACCGAGTTGGACTGGGTGTACTTCAGCGTGATGAGTGCAAGGATCATGTCGTGCTTTGCGCTCTCCGGCAGATTCTTGTTCTCGGTAACGATGTTGGTGAGCAGGCTCTCGTTAATCTCGTAGTTGTTGTAGCCCTGCTCAAAGCGGATGCCGAAAATGTCGCGCTGCTCGATCGGCTTTGGCTCGTAGTTCGGGTCGATCTTGACAACGTTGTAGCCGCCCTTGCGCTTGGTCTTGAGGATCTCGAGGGCCTCAGCAGTGAAGTCCGGCGCGATGATGCCGTCGGAAACCTCGTGTGCGAGGTAGGAAGCGGTGTCTGCGTCACAGGTGTCGGACAGCGCCGCCCAGTCACCGTAGGAGCACAGACGGTCAGCGCCGCGTGCACGGATGTAAGCGCACGCAATCGGGGACAGTTCTTTGTCGGTGTCAACAAAGTACATCTGACGCTCAACATCGGTCAGCGGCTTGCCGAGAGCGGCACCGGCCGGAGAAACGTGCTTGAAGGACGCAGCTGCGGGCAGGCCGGTCGCCTTTTTCAGCGCACGGACGAGCTGCCAAGAGTTGAATGCGTCACAGAAGTTGATATAACCCGGCTTGCCGTTGAGTACCTCAATCGGAAGCTCGCCCTCGGTCATAAAAATGCGGGCCGGCTTCTGGTTGGGATTGCAGCCGTACTTTAAGGCTAATTCTTTCATAAATAGTCCTTTCTGCTCATCAGGCCGCAGTTATTCTGCGTTCTTGTTGCGGATTTCCTGCTCAACTTCGCCGGTCTCGAGATCGACGTAGCGCACGAACAGCGAAACCTTGTTCTGCTCGTTCAGGCTGTTCCAGAGCAGGTTGGTGAACTCGTGAATGGGCAGCTCGATGCGGATGCACTTCGGCTCGCCGCGGAACGGCGGCAGCGGATCGCCGTCGCACTGATAGGTATGGATGAAATGGCCCAGACCGGCAACCGGCTTATCGTACTCATAGAAGAAACGCTTGTTGGCGGTGCGGTCCGAGGTGAAGTTCTTGAGGATGGACAGGCTGTAGGAGCCGTCCGGATTGACAACGCCCGAAATGCGGGAGGTGTAGTTGGGCGCGTCCGGTTCAAACTCGCGGGTACGGAGCGCTTCGAAGTAGCTCTTGCCCTGCTTGAGATAGTCCACGATGGTATCGGTCTGGTCGCCGTTGGTAACGACCAAGGTGCCGTTGTACAGGCGCACCGGATGATAGATGATCAGCGAGGGATCGACCATCTTGGACGGGTCAAATGCCTCGGTGCGGATACCGTCCTCGGTTTCGGTGAACACGCGGTTGCGGCTGTTCTCCGAGCGGCCCATGATGAAGTAGGCGATAACATTCTTTTTATTATCCGGGGTGCGGCCGAGAATGATGCCGCGGCCGGGATATGCGTTGCTCATCAGCTCCTGGCTGATGTCAAAAACATTCTTGCTCATAATGCTGTCACTCCTGTTCAGTTTTTATGGACGATAGCGCCGTCCACGCGTAGTCTGCCTGCGCAGAAGTCGGATACTGCCTGCGGCAGAAGAATCCACTCCGCGTTCTGCATGACGCGTTTCTGCAAGGTCTCCGGTGTGTCACCATCTTCCACTTCAACGGCCTTCTGCGCGATGATTGCGCCGCCGTCTACCACTTCGGATACAAAATGCACGGTCGCACCGGTAACCTTTACCCCTTTTGCCAGCGCGGCTTCATGCACGCGCAGACCGTAGAAGCCCTCTCCGCAGAAGGAGGGGATGAGCGAGGGATGTACGTTAATAATGCGGTTTTCGAAATGGCGGCAGAAGCTGTCCGGCAGGACGGTCATGAAGCCTGCGAGCACGATCAGACCGATGTCTGCGTTCTCCAGCAGAGCGGTAAGCGCCTTGCCGTACTCTTCCGCGTCGGAAAAGTCCCTGCGGCGCAGCACCTCGGAGTGAATAGCCGCTTTTGCGGCACGCTCGAGTGCATACGCCTTCGGGTTGGACGAAATAACGAGCGAAATCTGTCCGTTTTCGATCTTGCCTGCCTGCTGTGCGTCAATGAGCGCCTGCAGGTTCGTGCCGCCGCCCGAAACCAAAACTGCAATTTTTGTCATTTATTTTTCTCCAAAAAACAAATGAAATGGAGAATTGTGGATTCGTGCAGAACGCGATTATTCAACACATCGCTTTGCACTGAACCACGCAGCGCGGACGAAACCCGCGCAAGGATAGCGCCAATTCTCAATTCTCCATTTTCAATTTACTTAAACGAGTTCTACGCCCTTTTCAGCGCCGTTTACGCACTCGCCGATAACATAAGCCTGCTCGCCTGCAGCGGAAATTGCTGCAACCGCGCGGGAAGCGTCCTCAGCGGCAACGGCCAGAACCAGACCGGCGCCCATGTTGAAGGTGTTGTACATGTCGCGCTCCGGAATCTTGCCGGTCTTTGCGATCAGGTCGAATACCGGCGGAACCGGCATAGCAGCCTTCTCAATCTTGGCAACGATGCCTGCCGGCAGCATGCGCGGTACATTCTCATAGAAGCCGCCGCCGGTGATGTGGCTGATGCCCTTGACCTCAACCTTGCCCATCAGGGACTGGATCGCCTTAACGTAGATCTTGGTCGGGGTCAGCAGCTCTTCGCCGAGGGTCTTGCCGAATTCGTCGATGTAGCGGCGAACCGACTTCTCGTTGATGCCGAGCGTCTTGCGGACCAGAGAATAGCCGTTGGAGTGTACGCCGGAGGAGGCAACACCGATCAGCGCGTCGCCGGCTTTGATGCCGGTGCCGTCGATCATCTTTTCCTTATCGACCATGCCGACAGAGAAGCCTGCCATATCGTACTCGTTTTCCGGATAGAAGCCCGGCATTTCAGCGGTCTCGCCGCCGATCAGCGCGCAGCCTGCCTGACGGCAGCCCTCTGCGATACCGGAAACCATCTGTGCGATCTTCTCCGGGTGGTTCTTGCCGACTGCAACATAGTCGAGGAAGAACAGCGGCTGTGCACCGCAGCAGGCGATGTCGTTTACGCACATGGCAACGCAGTCGATGCCAACGGTATCGTGCTTGTCCATCAGGAACGCCAGCTTGAGCTTGGTGCCGACGCCATCCGTACCGGAAACGAGGATCGGATCCTTCATGCCATTGAACTCCGGACGGAACAGGCCGCCGAAGCCGCCAAGCGTACCCATAACGCCCTTGGTAAAGGTGCTTTCTACCATCGGCTTCATCAGCTTGACCGCTTCGTAGCCTGCGGTAACGTCAACGCCGGCAGCCTTGTAGCTTTCAGAACGGCTTACACTCATTCTTAACATCTCACTTTCATAATTAAAGATGGAAAATTGATAATGAAGGCGTGTGACCTTCATTATCAATCATCATTTTCCATTCAGGTTTAGTCTTTGTTAGAGGGGAGCGGAATCTCGATCTCGAACATGTTCTTATCCACCTGCTCGGGTACCGGAATTGGGTACTCGCCGGAGAAGCATGCATCGCAGAAGCCCAGCTTGCAGCCGACTGCGATCTTGCGGCAGGCCTCGAGCGACAGGAAACCGAGCGAATCCACGCCGATGATCTCGCGCATTTCCTCAACCGTGCGGTTGTGGGCGAGAAGCTGGTTGCGCTCCGGAATATCCGTGCCGAAGAAGCAGGGATGACGGAACGGAGGTGCCGAAATTCTCATGTGAACCTCAGCCGCGCCTGCGTCGCGCAGCAGCTTTACCAGACGGCCGCAGGTCGTACCGCGGACGATGGAGTCATCGACCATGATGACGCGCTTGCCCTCAATAGCGGTGCGCAAGGCATTCAGCTTGAGACGCACGGAGCGCTCGCGCTTGTCCTGACCCGGCTGGATAAAGGTGCGGGCGATATAGCGGTTCTTGATGAGACCCACGCCGTACGGAATGCCGGAGAACTTTGCGTAGCCGATCGCTGCCGGAATACCGGAATCCGGTACGCCGATAACCACGTCAGCGCCGACCGGATGCTCGATGGACAGGTACTTGCCGGCCTCCTGACGGGCCAGCTCAACCGATGCACCGTCGATGATGGAGTCCGGACGGGCAAAGTAAATGTACTCGAATACGCACGCGGAGGACTTGCACTCGATGCCGCAGTGCATGGAGCGCAGCTCACCGTTTTCGACAACGCAGACCTCACCGGGTTCTACATCGCGGATGAACTTTGCGCCGAGCGCGTCCAGAGCGCAGGTCTCGGAAGCGAAAATGTAGCAGTCGTTGTCCAGCAGGCCGATACACAGCGGACGGAAGCCGTGCGGGTCGCGTGCCGCGATCAGCTTGCGCGGAGACATAACGACCAGAGAGTAGGCACCCTCAATGCGGTGCATGGTGTTCATAACGGCTTCTTCAATAGAGCCGCACTTGAGGCGTTCCTTAACAATGGTGTATACCAGAACCTCGGTGTCGTTCGAGGAGCGGAAAATGCCGCCGTCCAGCTCAATCTCGCGGCGCAGCTCGCCTGCGTTTACGAGGTTGCCGTTGTGTGCAACCGCAAGATTGCCCTTTACATGGGTGATGGAGATCGGCTGCGCGTTCTCGCGGCGGGTATCGCCGGTGGTGGAGTAGCGCACATGACCGATGGCCATCGAGCCGGGCATGTTGTCCAGGATGTCCTGATTGAACACGGCGCTGACCAGACCGGTGTCCTTATGGCAGTGGATCACGCCGTTTTTGTTTACGGCGATACCGGCAGCCTCCTGACCGCGGTGCTGGAGAGCAAACAGTGCGGTATACGCGTCGTGCGCGGCGGAAATCTCCTTGCCTTCCGGCGCTGCGATACCGAATACACCGCACTCCTCATGCACCTTGTCAAACGGAGTGCTGCTTTTTCTTAAAATACGATATTTCATTCTTCAGCCTTTTCTTGTCCGAATCTTGCCTTGCGGATGGGCTTACTTGCCCATAACGCGCTTCATGATCTCCTGATATGCCTCCTCGACACCGCCCATGTCACGACGGAAGCGGTCCTTATCCAGCTTCTCCTTGGTGGTCTTGTCCCACAGGCGGCAGGTATCCGGAGAGATTTCGTCCGCGAGAACGATCTTGCCGTCCGCAGTCTTGCCGAACTCGAGCTTAAAGTCAACGAGGATGACGTTCAGGGTATCGAAGTACTGCTTCATAACCTCGTTTACCTTGAAGGCCATTGCCTTGATGGTCTCGATCTCCTCACGGGTAGCAGCCTTCAGTGCGATCGCGTGGTAAGCGTTCATGAGCGGGTCGCCAAGCTCATCGTTTTTGTAGGAGAACTCGATGGTCGGCTCGTCGAATACGATGCCCTCTTCCACGCCGAAACGCTTCGCAAAGGAACCGGCGGAAATGTTGCGGATGATGACCTCCAGCGGAACAATGGAGACCTTCTTTACCAGGGTCTCGCGCTCGGAGAGCTGCTCAACAAAGTGGGTCGGCACGCCCTGCTGCTCGAGCAGCTGGAACATGTGATTGCTCATTACATTGTTGATCACGCCCTTGCCGGTGATGGTGCCCTTCTTCTCACCATTGAATGCGGTTGCATCGTCCTTGTAGTCAACGATTACGAGATTTGCGTCGTCGGTAGCAAATACCTTCTTAGCCTTGCCTTCGTACAGCTGTTCTTTCTTTTCCATGTCCAATTCCTCCATTTGTATAAGTAGTGTTAATTTGAAACGACTTTTCGATTGAAAGCACGCTTTCAATCGAGGGGACATACCGAACAGTGTTTGGATATGCCCTAAGCTACCAAAAGTTCCGCCCGGTGGTTGAAACTTTTGCACGCACTTGTGTAAAAACCGTGATACATACTCCCGGTTTTTACGAACCTGCGGTTGGATTTAATGCGCGCTGCGGCGCGGGAGTTTTAGTGCTGCTAAGTGTTTGCAGGTTGTACATTTTAGCTGCCAATGGGAGCGGCACCAATGCCTTTACCTTGCGGGGATGCGGTATCAGAGATACCTATATAGATTACGCGAACTGAGCGCGAACCTTTTCGTCCTTTGCGGTAACTTCCGCTGCCATATCGGCCTTGAACTGCGCGAGCTTCTGTGCCAGCGCGTCATCCGACAGGGCGATCATCTGTGCTGCGAGGATAGCGGCGTTGTCTGCGCCGTCGATCGCAACGGTTGCCACCGGAATGCCCTTGGGCATCTGCACGATGGAGAGCAGGCTGTCCATGCCGCCCATGACGCTGGTGGCCATCGGCACGCCGATTACCGGAAGCGTGGTGTAAGCCGCCAGTACACCGCCGAGGTGTGCAGCTTTGCCGGCTGCCGCGATGATAACGCCGAAGCCTTCGGCTGCCGCGTTCTTCGCCAGCTGCTCGGCAACTGCCGGGGTGCGGTGCGCGGAGCAGATGCGGACCTCAGTCGGAATATCGAACGATTTCAGACGGTCAACACACTTTTCCATTACCTTGAGATCACTGTCGGATCCCATGACAACGAGAACTTTTTTCATTTGTTATTCCTCCTACAAAAACAAATGAGGGCACGGGTATACCCGTGCCCTATGTTCGCTCATTTATGTGCACCGATGCCCGAGAGAATGCACGAATGCCCGAGAACAAAAAACTGTTCAGCTGCAGTCTGGTTCAAAAATACGCTGCCGGTCATGTGTACACCTCTTTCTTAAAACCAACGGTGACGATACATATTTATTTTAGCTAATTTAACTTGTTAATGCAAGTATTTTACCCGCTTTTTTCGGGATTTGTGTAAATGCCCAAAGATAAATTTTACTCCTCTGCACTTTCGTGCAGAACGCCCTTTTTATAAAGCACCTCTTCCATCTGGTGCACGCGCTCGGTCCACGAGCACTGCGCGCCGTAGGCAAGGCGTTTTTCCGTCCATGCCGGACGTTTTTCCTTGGCAGCGGCATCGCACAGCGGCAGGAACATCTCGGGATTGCGGGCAATGTAGACCACATCCTTGAAATCCTCGACCTGCAGCGGCTCGCGCGTGGAAACGATCGGCTTGCCGGTTGCCAGATATTCGTAGAACTTGAGCGGCGAAACGTCCTTGGAGAGCGCACCGGCACGGAATACGTTCAGGCAGACGTCCATCTGCGCCAGATATGCGGGCAGCTCGGGCTGCGGCACCAGACCGTGGAATACAATGTTCGGGTACTGCTTGAGGTTGGTCAGGTCAACACCCGGCAGCGTGCGTCCGATAAGGAAAATCGTCGCGTTCGGACGGCTCTTCGCCAGCTTTTCGATCAGTGCATAGTCGATGCACTCCTGCAGCATGCCGACAAAGCCGTAGATCGGATGCGGCAGATCCTTCATGTCCTCCGGGCAGGGAAGGGTGTCCTTCTCGGTCTGTACGCGCGAGAAAATCTCGTAAGCCGCGCCGTTCGGGATCATCTGGGTGGTCGGGTTGACCTTTTCCAGTGTCTCTGCCAGACCGACCGCAGTTGCGAATACCTGATCGGCAGGTTTGGCCAGATCGTGCTCCATCTTGTCCACAACCTTGGGATTGATGTGACCCTTGTACGCGGAATGACGGTCTACACAGTCGTATACCAGCTTGGCGTGCGGCAGGTGCTCCACAATGTCGCACGAGGACGGCGAGTAGCACCACAGCACGGTCTCGTCGCCGAAGCCGTGCTCGCGCATCTTTTCGCGGATGAACGCCGCCTGCCGCTTCTGGTTGATTTTGTTGATCCAGCGGAATTTGTTGAAAAACGGCAGTACCGGCGGCAGTGCGTACACAGTGATGTTTTCGTGTCCCTCGACTTTTTCGCCGGGCTGCTTGTACTTTTCGATATATGCGGAGGCTTTTTTGTCCTTGAGCGGTGCGATCATGGACACCGGAGGATCAAAATACAGGATTTCGCTGTTGCGCAGACGGCTCATCACGTTCTGCTTGCGCGTCGGCAGAGGATGGTAGTTCGTTGTCGAAAGACAGACGATGTGGTTCTTCATATCTATATAACCCCTTTAGTGGATTGTTTTATCATATATCGTAGGGCACCCCCGCCCTACGGTTTAGTTTTCGGAAATGTTCAGCAGCTTCGCTGCACCCTTCACATTCTCGGATTCTCTTTCTCTCAGCATTTCCGCGGTGCGGTGCACCTCGTTATCGAGCGCACCGGAGACGCACTCGTCGATGAGGCGGCACAGCGGCTCCGCCTTGACGGACGAAAGCTGCAGGCAGGTGCGGCTGCCGATATATTTCAGAAAGCCGTCCACCTTGATATCGTAGCTCATGCCGACGACCGGAACGCCCTGACCGGCGGAGAACATCAGCGAATGCAGTCGGATGCCGACCACGGTTTTCATGCGGGAGAGGATGCCGATGGTGACTTCGATGGGCTGTCGGGTACGCACGGCGTGCCACGGGCAGTGCAGCAGCGCGCCGACGCGTTCTGCGGGCATGAGGTCGCTCGGGAACTCAATGGGTACGAAAACCGGCGTCAGACCGTGCTTTTCGTAGGCATAGTTGGCTGCAGCCGCGATTTCGGGCAGAGCCGTGTCCAGACCCTTCCAGTTGCGCAGACCGAAGCCGATATACCTTCCGTTCGGGTCAATGCCGCTCTGCTCGAGGGCGATATTGACGATTTCACGCGGCGCGGGCGTCAGAATGATGGTCGGGTCGGCGGAAACACGGATATCCGGCCGGGTAACGCCCATTTCGGCAAGCAGTGCGCGGGAATTGTCGTCGCGCAGCGTGATGCGGTCAACCGATGTATCAATGGTTCTGGCGGCCATCCGGCGGTTGCCCGGATGGTTGATCGGACCGATGCCGCAGCCGTACATCATTACCTTGCAGCCGCGCTTTTTGGCGGCGTACAGCGTGTAGCAGTAGTACCAGATCGAGCGGGTGGACGTGACATCCTGCATCAGCGAGCCGCCGCCGTTGATATACAGCGCGGCATGGCGGAACTTGCGCAGGACGGAGAACACATTAAAGGTATAGATGGCGTTCGTGCGGTAGATCAGGCGCGTTTCCTTCGGTCTGCGCGACATAACGCAGATGGTGCGTTCGGGATCGAGCTGGCGCATCTCCTGCACGATGGCCTCGAGGATGGCGTCGTCACCGGCGTTGCCGCGTCCGTACGCGCCGCAGATGACAATGCTCTCACGCTCGTTTTTCGGACGATGGAACCGTGCCAGCAGATGACGGTAGTTTTCCATCTGGCGTTCGCACATCTTGTCGCGCGAGAAATCGCGGGAGGCTTTTTCGTACAGTGCATCCGCGAATTTCTGCCGCAGTTCGGCATCGTTGCCCAGACGGACCAGATATTCCGCCAGCCGCTTATCGTCCCCGACCGGGAAGATATAGCCGTTTTCGCCGGTGTCGATGAGCTCGGGCATGCCGCCAACATCCGAGCAGATGGTCGCGCAGCCGGCACAAACGCCCTCGAGAATGGAGTACGGGAAGGTTTCGGACACCGAGGACAGCAGGTTGATGTCCATCGCGCGGAAGAACGGCATGACTGGCGATACCCAGCCGCAGAATGTCACGCGCTCGCGCACGCCGAGCTGGTCGCACAGCTTTTTGAGCATATCCTCGTCCTCGCCGTCACCGGCGATGAACAGGCGCAGCTGCGGCGCGGATTTCAGCGCCTCGGCAAAGCCGCGGATGGTGGTTGCAATATCCTTGACGGCAGTCAGACGCGCGGCAATGCCGCACAGCACATCGCCGTCCTCGATCTCGGCTCCGTAGGTGTCCCGCAGATAGGCAACACGGTCAAATTCGCCCTTCGGACGGTCAAAATCCATACCGTTGTAGATTTTTACAATGCGCTCCGGGTCAAAACCGCGCTCGATGAGCGTGCGCGCCATACGGTCCGCGACCGGCTGATAGAAGTCGAGAAAGCGCAGGGCAATGGCATTCGCCGTGCCGAGCGTGTACTGCTTGAGCGGACTGCCGAGGTAGTCCAGCCGATAATCCGAGTGCACGGTCGTGACGATCGGCACCTGACGGCTGCGGCGCACCATGGCTCCCATCAGGTTGGCACGGCCGCCGTGGCAGTGAATTATATCGGGCTTGAACGCATCTACCAGGTCGCGCATGGTCCGTGCTGCGCGGAATGGATTGTGCCGCTCGATCACGCGCACATCAATGCCGCGTTCGCGCGCTTCATCCGCAAACGGACCTGCGCGGAACGAGATGAGCATCACATCGTTATTGCGGCTCAGTCCGGTTACAGTATTCATAATCTGGGTCTTGGCGCCGCCTACATCGCCGCCGCCCATTACATGCATGATTCGCAAAGTCAAATACCTCCACTTGACAAGTATAATCAGTATACCATGAAAACAGGGGGATTGCAAAACTCGGACGCGGTAAATGTCGTCTTTTTCGGCAGTATTTTGGCAAACGAAGTTTGTTTTTTTGCTCAGAACATGGTATACTGATTTTATCTGACGGAAAGTGAGGGTTTTTCTTTTGTCCTCTAAAAATACCATGACGCGCGATGCCATGCTGTTCCTGCCGGCCAAGGTGGTCGAGGGACTGCTCGTCATCGGGTGCTCCTCGCTGTATTCTCACATCTTTGTGGAGGGTGCGGTCAGCGCGTTCAACCTGACCAACACTACGATACAGCTGCTCTACCTCATCCTCGCGGGCTGGATGGCGAACTCCGCCACCCGTTATGTAGGTGAGGAGTACCGCGCTGATGAAGGACGCGGCCTGTTCTCCACGGTTTCTACCATCTATGTGGGATTGTGCGTGCTTGTTGCCATCGGTTGCTGCATTACGGCGGCTGTGACGCAAAGTCCGGTTTATCTGGGCGGTGCGCTGATGTTCTGCACCTACACGGCGTTTCAGGTGCTCAATGCGGCGCTGATTCAGCTCGGCAGAGTAAAAGCGTCTATCCTGTGGTCGCTGACCTCAGCGGTGCTCAAGCTTGCGGTTGCATTCGCGCTTGTCGGCGGCAAGTCGAATTATCCGTCGCCGTTCCCGGCTATCTTCGCCAATACCATTGCGGACGGTGTAGCCACCATCGGTGCGGTGTTTGCGCTCAGCCTGCCGGTTGTTGTGCGGCTGAAATATTTCTCCAAGCCGCTGCTGAACAGGTTCCTCAAATACGGCGTACCGCTGATGGGCGTTTCCATTTCGGTGGCGCTGCTCAACCAGATCGACAAATACCTCGTTGTCGGCTTTTACGGCAACATTCTGTACGCATACTACTCGAATAACAACTCGATCGCGAGCGGTCTGTTCACGATGATCTCGGTCGGCATTATGCGCGGCGTGTATCCTGCTGTGCTGCGCGGCTGGCGTGAGGGCGGCAAAGCCGCAGCAAAGCCGCTGCTCGATCAGGGCGTGCGGCTGTATCTGCTGATCGCCGTGCCTGCGGTTGCAGGTCTGACGGCGGTCGCGCTGCCGCTCAGCCGGTTCCTGTTCCCCGCGAAGTACGCCGCCGGTGCGCCGGTCATCGCATATACCGCGCTTGCCATGCTGTTCATGGGCCTGACCGAGTACGCCAACAAGGCATATGAGCTGGAGCAGTCCACCGTACACGTTCTGCAGAACAGTGCGATTGCGGCGGTTATCAAGGTGGTTTCAAGTGTTATCCTGCTCAAAACGCTTGGATTTACCGGCGGTGCGCTTGGTTCGGTGGTCGCATTTGCGTCCTATTTTATCATCACCTGCGTGCGCGTGCGCAGCCGGTTTCTGTTCCGCGTGGCACCGGTCAGTCTGGTGCGCATCATCGTTTCGGCGCTGCTGTGCGGTGCGGCAGCCTTTGCATGCACGCTGCTGCCGGTCGGCAATCTCATTCGCCTTGGCGCGGCTGTCGTGGTCGGTGCGGGCGTTTATGCGGTGTGCATTATCGTCAGCGGTGAGGGCCGCGAGGAAGTACAGGCGGTGCTCCGCAGGCTGAAACGATAAGAAAAATTGTCAAAACAGCGTGGATTTCACTGGTAAAACCTTGTCACGGCATTAAATCCATGCTACAATAACTCTATCTGAAAATTGTAAACAGAGAGGCGTAATATTATGGAAATGATTCATGAAGCGGGTCAGTACGTTGACACCGTAAAGCGCGTCTGCGAAGCAGTCGGCAGCGAGGTCACGTTCCGCGGCACGGTTCACCGTGTACGCGATATGTCTGACTTTTCTTTTGTTGTAATGCGCGTTGAGCGCGGTTTGATCCAGTGCACCTTCCAGGGTGACGAGATCGGCGGCATCAAGCGTTCGGACGTCAAGGACGCAATGGTACTCGAGGTTACCGGTACCGTTCGTGAGGAGCCGCGTGCAGAGCATGGCGTTGAGGTCGTTCTGAGCGCACTGTCCATCCTCGGCAAGCCGTACGACCAGCTGCCGGTACCGCTCGGCAAGAAGTATATGGGCCTGTCCCTCGATGTTGATCTGCCGCTGCGTCCGATCACGCTGCGTCATCCGCGCAAGCAGGCGATCTTCCGCGTACAGGGTGCGATCGCTGACGGCTTTGCACAGTACATGCAGTCGCAGGGCTTTACCCACATCCACACCCCGAAGATCGTAGTTGCAGGCGCTGAGGGCGGTGCAAACCTGTTCAAGCTGGATTACTTCGGCACCCCGGCTTATCTGGCACAGTCCCCGCAGTTCCACAAGCAGTACCTCGCCGGTGCATTCGGCCGTGTATACGAGATCGGCTCGGTTTACCGTGCAGAGCGTCACAACACCTCTCGTCACCTGAACGAGTACATGGGTCTGGACTTCGAGATGGCCTACATTGATTCCATGTACGATGTAATGGCAATGGAGACCGGCATGCTGAAGTCCGTTATGGCTTACGTTAAGGAGCACTGCGCCGAGGAACTCGCTATGCTGAACGCCGAGGTTCCGGAGATTAAGGAAATCCCGACCATCCGCTTCCACGAGGCCAAGCAGATCATGGAGGAGAAGTACGGTCACAAGTCCAAGAACCGCTATGACCTCAACCCGGACGAAGAAGTGCTGCTGTGCCAGTGGGCAAAGGAGGAGCACGACTCTGATTTCGTATTTGTAACTCACTTCCCGTCTGCAAAGCGTCCGTTCTACGCGAAGGATGATCCGGAGGACCCGAAGCTGGCGCTGTCGTTCGACCTGCTGTTCCGCGGCTTGGAGATCACCACCGGCGGTCAGCGTATCCACGATTATCAGGAGCAGATGGACAAGCTGGAGGCTCGCAAGATGAACGCCGAGCTGTTTGAGTCCTTCACCATGCTGCACAAGTACGGCATGCCGCCGCACGGTGGTCTGGGCATTGGTCTGGAGCGCCTGACCATGCAGCTGCTGGGGCTGAATAACATCCGCGAGGCTTCTATGTTCCCGCGTGATATGAATCGCCTCGAGCCGTAAGGCTCTCGGCTTCGTTCCAAAGGGCTGTGCCCTTTGGAACGAGGAACGGTGTCGCCGCGCGTGCCCGCTTTGCGGGCAGGGCGGGAACACCTATTGCACGAAAATACCCCGAAAACTTTCCGGTTTTCGGGGTATTTTCGTGTTTGTTAAAAATGACCCGGCGGAGCCGGGCCATTTCTGTCGCGCCGGAGGCACTCCATTCCACGCGCTGTGCGGTCTGATGGTGAAACGGGTGCTGAAATCTCGCGCGGCGGGACACGGCGGCAGAGCCGCCTGTGTCCCTTGGTATGCGCCCGGAGAAGAAAATCTTCACTCTCCACTCCTCGCTCTCCGCTCTCTTTTCAGCTCTTTACGAGGATTTAACATTTTTTCCTCGGTTGGCTCTTGACGTTCGCGGAAATTTTACGCATAATAAGAATGGACAAAAAGATTTCCGGCTATGCTGTTTCAGCATGGGTCGCCTACCGAAAGGAGATCAGCATAATGAACGAAGAATTAGAGCTGCTTCGCGACAAGAAGGGCTTCATTTGCGATATGGACGGTGTTATCTATCACGGCAACCGTCTGCTGCCCGGTGTACCTGAATTTGTAGACTGGCTGCAGCGTGAAAACAAGAGCTTCCTCTTTCTGACCAACTCCTCCGAGCGTTCGCCGCTCGAGCTGCAGCAGAAGCTGGCCCGTATGGGTCTGGAGATCGGTGAGGAGCATTTCTACACCTCTGCTCTGGCTACGGCAAAGTTTATCGCCAGCCAGAAGCCGCACGCATCCGCGTATGTGATCGGCGCGCCCGGTCTGGTTGGTGCGCTGTACGAGGCGGGCATCGTGATGAACGATGTTGACCCGGATTACGTTATTGCGGGCGAGACCAACACCTACAACTATCAGACCATTCTCAAGGCCGTTGATCTGATCAACAAGGGCGCGCGCCTGATCGCGACCAACTCCGATCTGACCGGCCCGTCCGAGCAGGGCATTATTCCGGCGTGCCGCGCACTGGTTTCTCCGATTGAGCTGGCCACCGGCAAGACCGCGTACTATGTCGGCAAGCCGAACCCGCTGATGATGCGTACCGGTTTGCGCCTGCTGGGCGTGCATTCGCACGAGGCGGCTATGATCGGCGACCGCATGGATACCGATATTGTTGCCGGCATTGAAACCGGTCTGGACACCGTTCTGGTGCTCTCCGGCTGCACTACCCGCAAGGATGTAGAGAATTATGCGTACCGTCCGCACTTTATTCTGGACGGCGTGGGCTGTATCCCGCCGCAGGCGTAAAGAAGCCGTCTAAATCGAACTTATACAAAAGCCTTTCCGAAAAAATTTCGGAAAGGCTTTTTCATTGGATAAAGAATGGACAATTCTATGCTATACTAAATACAGGAAAAGGATAGACCAATGACAGATAGAGAGGGGGCATTCCCATGGCAGGACACATTCTTTTGGCGGAGGATGACAAGGCGTTATCCGCGCTGATGCAGGATTTCTTTCGGGCGGCAGGCGTAGCGGTGACACCGGCGTATGACGGCGAGCAGGCGCTCGTGCTGGCGCAGGCACAGCCGTTCGACCTGCTGGTGCTAGACGTGATGATGCCGCACCTGAACGGTCTCGAAGTATGCGAAGCGGTGCGGCAGGAGAGTGACGTTCCGGTCATTTTCGTCACGGCACTTGGGCAGGAGGGTGACACGCTGGCAGGATTCCGCGCGGGCGCGGACGATTACATAACGAAGCCGTTTTCGTTTCCGGTGCTGGTGGCGAAAGCGCAGGCGCTCATGCGGCGGGCACGCGGTCTGCGTCTGGGCGCGAGCGAGCTCGGCTACGCGAATATCCTGATGGACACCAGCACAGGCACGGTAACGGTGGACGGAAACCCGGTGAACCTGCGTCCCAAGGAGGCGAAGATACTCGAGCTGCTGCTGCGCGAACAGGGACGCACGGTGTCGCGCGACCTGCTCATCGAGCGGGTATGGGGCACAGATTTCGACGGGGACGAGCGCATGATCGACCGGCACATTGCCAGTCTGCGTAAGGCGCTTGGAACAGCCTCGCAGCATATCCGTGCGGTGTACGGCAAGGGCTACCGATTGGGGGGATCGACATGAAAAAGCGGATTCGTAAAATCGGCATCGCGGCAAGGCTGACCGCGGTTGTGGCGGTGATTCTGGCGGTGTTTCTGGTGCCGTGGGTGTGGCAAGTGGCAAAGCTTGCGCAGGATAAAGCTCGAGAGGAAGCTAATGCCAGCATGAGAGCGAGTACGGGATTGCTGATGAGTGACCTTAAAATCCTGAAAGGTGATGCAGCGCACTACCCGGCAGAAGGCACAGCGGAATACGATCTGCTGCGCGCCAACCTGTGTAGAGATGGTGTAGATACGCCCTATTATAATGTGGATACGCCCTATATCATACGGTATTATGATGAAAATCATAAGCGGGTTCTGATTAGATCGCCGCTGATGCTGAAGTATCGTCCGGCAACAGGCTGCTGCTATGGCATTGATTTAAGTGATTTCTCCGAGCAATCGCTGCGCGAAATGAACGAGGCATACACTCACGAGCTTGCGGAACCGATAGTTACAGTCTATGGCCGACAAGTCAAGACAGATACACAATTTGTCTTTTTCCCGAATCGAATTCAGATTGTTTATGAGGAATGGACGGCGCAAACACCGGTTGAGGAAACAAATCAGTTCTGCTCCGACGGAGGCGAGTACATAGGTGCATACATACCGGGGAAATGGCCATTTCGCACGGATGCAGCGATGGAAGGCTACTTTGATGCACTGCGCTATCTGGATACCGAACTGCGGGCGATAGACGGCGAAAATATGCCGGACGAGGAGTGGGCAGAGGTACGGGCATCGCAACGATATGTCGGCACATCTTACGGAATGCCATATGATGACATGGGGCTCATCGTTACGGCGGCGTTAGTTGACCGGCAATACGCATATGACGCGTGCTTTTACCGTATGCCGTTCATCACGATTGCGCTGTACCTGATGTTCGTGTTCCTTTTTTATAAAATTGTACGCCGCATGGTATCCAACCCACTGGTTGACACGGCAAGAGAAGCCAATCGGGTATCGATTCTCGCATTCGACGAGTTCAAGCCTGACCTGAAGCGCGGAGACGAAATCGGTGAACTTAACCGTGCGCTGAGCGAAATGGCGACGACTCTGCACACCCGCTGGGACAGCGAGCGCGACCTCGAGGAGAAACGCCAGCAGTTTGTCTCGGCGGCAAGCCACGACCTGAAAACGCCGCTTGCGCTCATCGGCGGGTACGCCGAGGCTATCGCGCAGGACATTTCGCCCGAGGAAAACGCGCGCTACCTTGCCGCCATCGAGCAGGAAACTGACCGGATGAACGGCCTTGTGCGCGAAATGCTGGATTACACCCGTCTGGACCGCACGGACGAGCTGAAAAATCGCAAAACGCTCAATCTGACCGCACTTGTAAATGATATGCTGACTGAGTATGCACCGCTGTTTGAAAAACGCCGTCTGACCGCTGATATTGCGGACGGTGTGCGCATCCGCGGCGACGAAACGCTGCTGCGGCGTGCCGTCGGCTGTCTGCTGGAGAATGCCGCCAAGTATTCGCCGGAAAACGGGCGCGTGTCCGTTCGGCTGACGAACAGCCGCAATCACCTGCTGACCGTCGAGAACGACTGCGAACCCATTCCGGAGACCGAGCTGCCGCGCCTGTTCGAGATGTTCTACCGCGGCGATAAGGCTCGTGACCGAGCGGGCGGGCACGGACTGGGACTGGCCATTCTGCAGAAAATACTCGCTCTGCACGGCCTGACATGCAAGGCGGAAAATATAAAGGGCGGCGTGCGGTTCATCGTCTGCAATAAAGATTAAAGGCTGAAAAAGGGCATAAAAATACCCCGCAAGAGATTTTCTTGCGGGGTATGATTTTGCTTACTTTGCGTAATCGATCGCACGCGTTTCGCGTACCATGTTGACCTTGATCTGGCCGGGATAATCCAGCTCGTTCTCGATCTTCTTGGCGATTTCGCGGGCAAGAAGCACCATCTTGTCGTCCGAAACCTTCTCCGGATTGACAATGATGCGGATCTCGCGGCCTGCCTGAATGGCAAACGAACCGGAAACGCCGGGCGTCTCGTTGGCGATGCTCTCGAGCTTCTCCAGACGCTTGATATAGTTCTCCAGGTTCTCGCGGCGAGCGCCCGGACGTGCAGCGGAGATGGCATCGGCTGCCTGAACCAGACATGCAACGATGGTCTTTGCCTCTACATCGCCGTGGTGTGCCTCGATGGCATGGATGATCGGCTGGGATTCCTTGTACTTCTTGGCAAGGTCTACGCCAATCTGAACGTGGCTGCCTTCAACCTCGTGGTCGATGGCCTTGCCGATATCATGCAGCAGACCTGCACGGCGTGCCGGAACCGGATCGAGGCCGAGTTCGCTGGCCATCATGCCAGCAATGTGTGCCACCTCGATGGAGTGCTGCAGGACGTTCTGACCGTAGCTGGTGCGGTAGCGCAGGCGGCCGAGGATCTTGACCAGCTCGGGGTGAATGCCGTGAATGCCGGTCTCGAAGGTAGCGCGCTCGCCTTCGCTCTTGATGATCTGCTCAACCTCACGGCGAGCCTTGTCAACCATTTCCTCAATGCGAGCTGGATGGATACGACCGTCAACGATCAGCTTTTCGAGGGCCAGACGTGCGATCTCACGGCGAACCGGATCGAACGAGGACAGGGTGATGGCCTCAGGCGTATCGTCGATGATGAGGTCTACGCCGGTAAGGGTTTCCAGCGTACGGATGTTGCGGCCCTCTCGGCCGATAATGCGGCCCTTCATCTCGTCGTTCGGCAGCGGAACGACCGAAACGGTCGCCTCGGATACCTGATCGGCGGCACAGCGCTGAATTGCGGTCGAGATAATCTCGCGGGCGGTCTGCTCGCTCTCGTCCTTCAGGCGCTGATTGATCTCGCGCAGCTTGACGGCTGCATCGTGGGTCGCTTCGTTTTCAATGGACTGGACGAGCATCTCGCGTGCTTCGTCGCGGGTCATGCTGGCAATCTGCTCCAGCTTTTCTACCTGCTCGAGCTTGATGCGCTCGAGTTCTTCCTTTTCCTTCTGGCTTGCGTCCAGCTGGCGGTTAAGGTCATCATTTTTGCGGTCGAGCATGTCGCTCTTCTTATCCAGTGCTTCCTCGCGCTGAATCAGGCGGCGCTCAAGCTGCTGGGTCTCATTGCGGCGTTCCTTCAGCTCGCGGTCGGCTTCGACGCGCTGCTTGTGGATTTCGTCCTTTGCCTCGAGTATGGATTCACGTTTTTTGGTCTCGCCGGCCTTGATCGCTTCGTTGATGATGCGGGTGGCCTCGGTCTCGGCAGAGCCGATCTCTTTTTCCGCAACGCTCTTGCGATACAGGAATCCGATGATTACGCCTACTGCGAGACACACGATACCGGTGATGATCGGTATGATGATGTTGCTCATGTCTGTTGGTGTGTCCTCCTATTTACGAATTTTGGGAGACGGCACAAAACCAAGACAATACCGCAGATCTGCGGTGCTGTTTCTCAATAGAGCGGCAGTTCGGCAGAAAACAAGCTGATTCCACGATGAAACACGCGCAGCACGCATGAGCACTGCACGAAGAATAAAGGCAGAATACGCCGAAAAAGCGAAGCTTCGCTCGAAAAAAATCAGAGTTTTGCGCTGTCAAAAGAAAAATGCGGTTCCGATAGAAATAAAGCTATCGGTTCAATCAGATAATGCCTTTGAAAAAAGCCGTGCTCACCATTGGCACCGGCTCTGTTACAGCAGGTATTATACTATGTTTAATTGTAAAGCCTATTCGTCAAACTGTCAAGAAAAAGACAAGCTGACATACGCGGTTTTTGGTGTTTTTTGAAAACGGTCGGTGTGTGCTCTTGTGAACAGCAGGGCGATTTGCTATAATAATTCTGTATTCCCTCATGGAAGAGACGAGGAGGAACGACTATGAACGAGTCTATGTGCCGCGTACAGCGCGGTTCTTTCGTATATTATACCTGCCGACGGATTCCGGTGCGGCATGCCTTCACTACCAAATTCGGCGGTGTGAGCACAGGCGCGTGCGAAAGCCTGAATTTAGGCTTCAACCGCGGTGACGAGTTGGAGAATGTGCGCGAAAACTATCGCCTGCTGGGCGAGACGCTCGGTGTGGATGAGACGCGCATGACGCTTACCAAGCAGATCCACGACACGCAGGTGTCGGTCGTGACCGAGGACAAGGTCGGCATGGGGCTGCACCGCCCGATGGAGTGGCAGTCGGACGCGATCGTGACCGCGCTGCCGGATACGCCCATCATCGGCTTTTACGCGGACTGTGTTGTCACCCTATTATATGATCCTGCGACGAACACCGCAGGCGTGTGTCATTCCGGCTGGCGCGGCATGGCGGCGGGCATTCTGCCCAAAACCGTGGACGTCATGGCGGAGCAGCTCGGCACCAAGCGAGAAAGCCTTGTTGCGGTGCTCGGTCCGTCCATCCGGCAGGAGTGCTTCGAGACCGATGCGGATGTGCCGGAAGCGATGGAAGAGTTGCTCGGTGCACAGGTGCATCCGTTCATCATGGAGAAAGGTCCGAAATTCCATGTGGACCTGCAGGGCATTGGTGTAAAGCTGCTGCAGGATGCCGGACTTTTGGCGGAAAATGTGATCGACAGCGGCATCTGCACCATGTGTCATTCGGATGAATTCTGGTCGCACCGCGTAACGCACGGCGTGCGCGGCGTGCAGGGCGGCATGATCTGTCTGTAAGCGAAAGGATCAATACAATGAAAAGTTGGAAAAAACGTGCGCTGGCGCTGACAATGGCAACTTTGGTCGTGCTCAGCGGCTGCACGTTCCCGTTTGGAAAGGGAAACGACGGCGACGGCGCACCGGTAGACAACGTGGATGTGTCGGACGCGTATTTCGGTCTGGCGTGGTATCGCTCAGGCACAACGCTCAATCCGGTCATGGACGGCACCGAGGTCAACAGCATGCTGCGTGAGGCGCTTTACGAGGGCCTTTTTGAGATAAAAAGCGATTTTACACTCGAAAACGAGCTGTGCGAGGACTATACGAGCGACGGAACCACGTTCAGCTTTACGATAAAAAAGGGCATCAAGTTCTGGTCGGGTGCGGAGCTGACGGCAAGTGATGTTGCCGAAAGTCTCAAGACTGTGCTGGAAAACGAAAGTTCGCCGTATCACAACCGACTGACCGAGGTTTCCTCAATCGAAGTGGTGACAAAGCGCATGGTTCGCATTACGCTTGCGTCGCCGAACGTCAACTTCCCGAAACTGCTGGATATTCCGATCTATCGGGCGGGTACGACTGACGAAGGAGAGTTCGCAGAGGGCACCGGACCGTACAAGCCGGTTCAGAACGGCGCCGCATGGACGCTGGAGGCCAACGAGAACTGGCACGGCGGCTTTCTCGGCACCATTCGGCACATTACGCTGGTCAAAATGACGCGCGCGGATGCGGCGGACACCAGCTTCCGCACCGGCGATGTATCCATCATGCGCAGCGCGCGTATTGCGCCGGACGACCAGAATATTGCGTTCACCGGCGAGGTCGATACCGTTCCGGTGAGCAGTGCTATGCTGCATTATATCGGTTTGAATTACAATAACAGCCAGTTTGCAAATGCAAAAGTGCGGCAGGCGCTTTCCATGGCGATCAGCCGTCAGGGACTGTGCGCAACCCAGCTGCAGGATTATGCCGATCCGGCGGTGCTGCCGATCAATCCGCAACCGGCAGATACCGGCGTGTCGTACAGCCTGTCGGCAGATTTGATGACCGCGGCGCAGCTGCTGCGCGAGGCGGCACAGGAGGGTGCATCTTCTGCGGGCAGCAGTGACAGCAGCACCGATTCTTCGGATGGAGGTTCGGATTCTACAGACGGTTCCGATGATGACGCGGACTCTTCTAAGGAGGACGGCTACTACGACGAGGACGGCGACTTTATCTATTATACGAGCGGCCGGGCAGGCGATACCGATTACAAGGTGGATTTTCTGACCGTGCGCACGTCGAAAAACCGAACTGATTCGACGGTTTCGGACGGGGAAGTTGTGCTTTTGGACAATGAGAATACGGATTCCGGCGATTCGACCGATTCTGCGGACAATTCCGGCTCGACCGATACTGCAGTAACCGATGCGATAGTGACAGACGCGGCGACCGTGCAGCTTTCGTTCCGCCTGCTCGTCAACTCGGACAACGCGTTTAAGGTAGCGGCGGCAAAACAGGTCGCGGCTTCGTGGAATTCGCTGAACGGCGTCAATGTCACGGTGGATGAGGAGCCGTATGATACCTATGTTTCCATGCTGCAGAGCGGCTCGTTCGACGCGTACTACGGCGAAGTTCAGATGACACCGGACTTTGATCTGCGTCCGCTGCTGTCTCCGCAGGGCGGACTGAACTATGGCTCGTACTCGAGTGAGGACATGAACAATGCCATCACGGCGTACCGCAGCGGCGAGAATACGGAGGGCCTGTACACGACGTTCCTGAATGAAATGCCGCTCATTCCGCTGGCATTTGAGCGGCAGCAGGTTGTGCTCAGAAGCGGTCTGATCAATCATTTCAATCCGGCACCGTATAACGCATTCGCAGGACAGGAGAACTGGGTCAAGCCGTAACCGCCCGTTTTCACTGAAAAGGAGGATACCATGCAGGAAAAACACAGAATACAGGGGCATTTGTTCGGCGCGTTCAGCGTGCTTGTCTGGGGTACGACGTTTGTCTCAACGAAAGTACTGCTGCGCGCCTTCACGCCGCTGGAGATTATGGTGGCGCGGTTCACGCTCGGCTTTCTGGCGCTGCTCATCGTGGGCAAGGGCCTCATGCGCCCGCAGAAACGGTGGCATGAGGGATTGTTTGCACTGGCCGGTCTTTCGGGCGTTACGCTGTACTTTTTGATGGAAAATATTGCGCTGACGTACATTTCCGCGTCGCTGGTCGGTGTTATCGTAGCGGCAGCGCCGCTGTTTACCGCGCTGATCGCAGCGGTCGTGCTGCACGAAAAACTCAGCAAATGGTTCTTTTTCGGCTTTGTTTGTGCGATGGCGGGTGTCGCGCTCGTGTCGCTCGCGGGCGTCAGTGAGCTGCATTTCAGCCCGATTGGCGCACTGCTCGGCGTAGGCGCGGCGCTGGTCTGGGGTGTGTACTCGGTGCTCGTGCGCCAGCTTGGTCACATGGGCTACCGTACCATTCCGCTTACCTGCCGCATTTTTGGATACGGTTTGCTGTTTTTGCTCGTTCCTGCGGTGATTGAAGGGTTTCCGTCCGGTTTGAGCGTGTGGACGCAGCCGGTTCATCTGGCAAATCTGCTGTTTCTGGGCCTTTGTGCGTCTGCAACGTGCTTTGTGACGTGGAATCGCGCGGTTTTCCTGCTTGGTCCGGTGAAAACCAGCGTGTACATTTATGCAACGCCGGTTATTACAATAGTAAGCTCAGCGTTGATTCTGCACGAAACCATGACGCCGATCATGTGGCTGGGCACGGTTTTGGCGCTCGGCGGTCTGATTTTGTCCGAACATCGGGAGAAAGAGAAAACGACGGCGTGAGCCGTCGTTTTTCGTTTGCAGCAAAATTTTTGCAAAAAACGAAAAAAGTATTTGACAAATGCTCTTGGATTTGGTATTCTATTAAAGCTGTCTCTGAGAGACAAGCGCAAAACCGAAAAGTTTGGGTTAGAACCGATTGAAGTTCTGAAAAAGAATTTGAAAAAAGTTCTTGACAAACGGTTTAAGTTTTGATATACTAAATAAGCTGTTGATGAGCAGTTAAGAACAACGAAAAGTTGT
>OGDN01000701.1_pt1 | contig 65007 bp, 47 predicted proteins | sample 1570271 | NCBI WGS metagenome assembly OGDN01 (sample SAMEA4384481, study PRJEB24528) | human gut metagenome | reverse complement strand
AGCATTTTGTTCAGAGTGGAATGAGCGAAGGCCGTCAGGGAAGTGAAGAATTTAGTCTTTCAATTTATAAGGCAAATTATGCAGACCTGCAGGCAGCCTTTGGAGATAATAATGTAGCGTATTACATGCATTATATCCAGGCTGGAAAGGCAGAAGGAAGAAATGCCAAGACAAAGGAAGTGCAGGAAGCAACAACTGTTTATAACGGAACTGATTATGCAGCAGTGTACAATTATGAGTATTACAGAACAAATAATACGGACCTGCAAAGTGTCTTTGGAGAAGACAGCGAAAGATATCTGGAGCATTTTGTTCAGAGTGGAATGAGCGAAGGCCGTCAGGGAAGTGAAGAATTTAGTCTTTCAATTTATAAGGCAAATTATGCAGACCTGCAGGCAGCCTTTGGAGATAATAATGTAGCGTATTACATGCATTATATCCAAGCTGGAAAGGCAGAAGGAAGAAATGCCAAGACATTGATTGCTCCGGTGGAGGGCGATTATATTATTACAGTCGATGCGAATGGTGGATATATTGGTAATGATACAAGCAAAAACATTGCTGTATATGGCGGAAAAACAGATTATAGCCTACAATCTGTGTTTTTAGAAAATAAGATAATTGTAGAAAACAGTGACATGCATAAAGCGTTTGAAGGATGGTATTATGATCAGGCATTGACGCATAAAGTGGATATTATGGAATATGTGTATCCGTCTACAAATATTACACTTTATGCAAAGTGGGTAGAGGCATATGTCATTACATTTGATGCCAATGGTGGCATGTTTGATACTGGTGATTCAATTGTACAATTGAAATGTATAAAAGGAAAAACAAACTATCTTTTTGCTCCTTATGCATATAGTAGAGAAGAACATAAAAAATATGATGGATGGACTATAGATAAAGAGGGAACACAGCCATTTGATATTTCAAATTATAAAGACGAAAAAGACATTACTGTTTATGCAAAATGGGTAGATTGCGTAACTGTTCGTTTTGATAGCAATGGTGGTTGTTTTGAGTACATTAATGCAATTGATGGCAGCACACCAGAAATATATCTTATGAAATGTAAAGTTGGAGATGCACTTGGAACGCATCCATATGTTTCAAATAAAGATCCATTTAAGCTGTTTGACGGCTGGTATTTTGATAAGGAATTTACAAAGAAACCAGATGTTGAAATGATGTATCTGTATGAACCAAAGGAAGATACAATTTTTTATGCAAAGTGGAGAGATAAGTATCGTCTGACAATGGATGCATGTGGTGGGTATTTGATGGATGATTCTGAAAAAACAGAAATAAAGACAATCCCAATTATTCCAGGTGACACGATGTCTGAGTTGTATGTTAATGAACCGGTACATAAAGATAAACATTATAAATTTGATGGTTGGTATTGGGATAAAGAATATACTAAGCCAGCGAATGGTTATGAAGTGGCAGAAAAGGATGCAACTGTTTACGCAAAATGGAAAGAATGTTTTGTTGTTACGTTTGATGCCAATGGAGGGTATTTCTCAAATCCAACTTCTACAATTCGCCAGGAATCATATGAAGATGGAAGCCGCTATATTGATGGGGGATTACCGAATATTGATGCCAAGGATAAGATTTTTAGCGGTTGGTATTCTGATAAGGAATGTACTCAGGAAATAAGGAATGGTTACTTTTTTATTCATGGTGATATGACAGTGTACGCAAAGTGGGAAGATGCGTATACAGTTACTTTTGATGGAAATGGTGGGGTCTATGGGTTGTATGATCCAGTTACAAGAAAAATGTATCGAAAAATTGCAGTAGGAAGCAATATTGGTAAGCATGTAGAAACACCATATGATAAAAAGAACAACGGTAAATATCAATTTATTGGTTGGAGTTTAAATGCAGATGGAACTAATATTGTAGAAGATGTTGAAAAATATGTTCCGACATCACATGTTACATTGTATGCAAGATGGCATAAGCGAGTTAAAGTTACATTTGATGCTAATGGTGGTCAATATGCAGATTCTGTTACACAAGAAGTAAGACTATTTAATAAAGATGAATGTTTGATAAATAGTGATGAACCAGAAGCAGCATCAAATGACCAAACATTTGCAGGTTGGTATTTTGATAAGGAATGCACAAAGCCAGTAGGAAATAATTATGTACCAATTAACGATATAACTGTGTATGCAAAATGGTCTGAAAGTTATACCATAACTGTAAACGCAAACGGTGGAAGTTATAATTCATGGACGGATGGTTATGTAAATAAAGAAACACTTATAAAGAAAGTGGTTAAGGGTAATGCAATTGGCAGTATCAATAAACCTGATAAACCGCAAGATGATTCTAATCAAACATTTTGGGGATGGTATCTGGATGAAGCTTGTACACAGATGGTTGAAGATCTGAATACATATGTTCCAACACATGATATTAAGATTTATGCAAAATGGGCAAGAAAGCCGATATTAACTCTTGATGCCAATGGCGGATATTTCTATAACTCAGATGATGATAAGCCAACTTCCAAAACTTATGACATGGAAGTAAACGAAGAAATTAAAGGGGAGTCTTATTACGCATACAAATCAGATGCTGTTATTGATGGTTGGTGTCTGGATAAAGAGTGCACACGTCCAATAGGTTCTTCTTATCGAATAACTGGTGATGTTACATTATATGCAAAGTGGAAGTATGAATGTACAATTAAGTTAGTTGTAGAAGGCGGTCAGTTTGAGGACGGTTCCACCGAGAAGGAACTTAAGTGGAAGGCAAATGCGACAGGATTGGAATTACCAAATGCTATACATCCAGATCAGAGAATAAAGTTGAAAAAATGGACAGAGGTATTAGTGCAAGGTGCTTGTATGGAATATACACCATATGAATTGTATAATATGCCAATAACAAGCGATATGACACTTAAGGTAGCATGGGGAAATATATGTTATATTAACTATGATACACAAGGTGGGAAAACACTTGAACCACAGGAAACGTTTGCTGGTGATATTATTTACAGCAGTTCGATTCCAGTAAATCAAGTCGGGGAAAGTCAATGGCTGAGATTTGAAGGTTGGTATTTGGATAAGGAGTATACAATACCGTTTATACTGGGAGAAACTTACATTTCGCAAGATACAACGTTTTATGCAAAATGGGGCGAAGTAACAGATAGCCCTGATTATATGGGTCCTAGGCAAGAAAATGAAATAAATGCGCTTGTAGAGGAAAATGCTGAGCCTGGAGTAACAACTGAATTAGAAACTGAAGCCATTCAGGAATCAGAAGATGAGTCAGAAAACAGTGCTTTAGAGAATGTTGAGCAAGAAACTGCAGAAATACTTCAGTCTGAAACGCCAGAAGCAGAGACAGAAGTAACAATACAAGAACCAACAACAGAAGAATCAACAACAGAAGAGTCAACAATACAAGAATCAGAATCAGTTGAAAACTCAAACTAAAACAAGTAGAATATGAGCAGAAGAGGGGTGTTCCAATGCCCCTTTTCTGCTCATATGTCATTTTACGGGGAGAAAAATATATATGCAGGATCTATTTTTTAATAATGCATCATCAGTTCAATCAGAACGTATTTTATATACACCATCTGCTTTTGCAAGGGGATCATTACTTCATCTGCAGGAAGTTGGATCACTGAAGGCAGTACATCCACACACATCAATGAGAACAGATCTGGTGTCTTATTTGTGCTTTCTTGTGTTGGAGGGAGAGGGAAATGTAACATACGAAGGACGTCAGTATAAGTTAAAGCAGGGGGATTGTGTGTTTATTGATTGTCGAAAATCATATAGCCATAGTACATCTAATCATTTATGGTCGCTTGCTTGGTGCCATTTTTATGCATCATTTCTTCCAGCTGTTTATGAAAAATATAAGGAACGTGGAGGTCTTCCTGTTTTTCACCCTGAGGAGCCAGATGCCTTTCAGAAAATTTTTGTACAGCTTTATAAGTTAGCGGCATCATCGGATTATATACGAGATATGCGTATTAATGAAAGCTTAAATGCACTTTTAACTCTTCTTATGCAGGAGTCGTGGAATCCTGATCATGTTGCTGTTTCTAAAAAACGTATGGAGCTGGCTGCTGTAAAGGCTTATATGGATGAACATTATACGCAGAAGCTTACACTTGATGATCTGGAAGCACAATTTTTCATAAATAAATATTATTTGCTTAAGATATTTAAGGAAACATATGGAATGACGATCAGCAGTTATCTTATTTCAAAACGTATTACAAGGGCAAAACAGCTGCTTCGTTTTACACAAATGACGATAGACGAAGTTGGGTGTGCAGTGGGGATGGACGGTGCAGGGTACTTTAGCAGGATGTTTAAAAAGTCAGAAGGGATAAGTCCAAAAGAATATCGCAAGCAGTGGCAGCAGCGATGACAAAGAGTTAATTGATGCCTAAAAAACCAATATAATGCAAAAATAGTGCAAGATATGTCCTGTTCATTTTTATATAAATGGGTAAAATAAAGAAGAAAGCAGAAATAATAGAAAGCAATATAAGTAAAAAGAACAGATTAAAGATAGTAGAAAGTTGAGGATGAATCTATGGCTAAGGTTGCATTGATTACAGGAATTACAGGACAGGACGGTTCTTATCTGGCAGAGTTTTTGCTGGAGAAGGGATACGAGGTTCATGGAATTACACGCCGTGCTTCTATTTCAAATACAGCACGTATTGATCATTTGATGGGAAAAATCACACTTCATGACGGAGATCTGTCAGACTCCTCATCATTAATTCGTATTATAAATCTGGTTAATCCAGATGAGATTTACAATTTGGCAGCACAGTCACATGTGCAGGTATCTTTTGATGTACCAGAGTATTCTGGCGATGTAGATGCACTTGGCGTTCTGCGTATTTTAGAGGCATGCCGTATACTTGGCCTGACAAAGAAAACAAAGGTATATCAGGCATCCACATCTGAGCTTTATGGAAAGGTTGAGGAAGTTCCGCAGAAGGAGACAACACCATTTCATCCATATTCTCCATATGCAGTTGCAAAGCAGTATGGCTTTTGGATTGTAAAGGAATACCGTGAAGCATATGGCATGTTTGCTGTAAATGGTATTTTATTTAACCATGAGTCTGAGAGACGTGGTGAAAACTTTGTTACAAGAAAGATTACGTTGGCAGCAGGCCGTATTGCAGAGGGACTGCAGGATCATTTAGAGCTTGGAAATATGGATTCTTTGCGTGACTGGGGTTATGCAAAGGATTATGTAGAGTGTATGTGGATGATTATGCAGCACGAGACACCAGAAGATTTTGTTATTGCAACAGGTGAGCAGCATACAGTACGTGATTTTACAGAAAAGGCATTTGCAGCAAATGGCATCACTATCCGTTGGGAGGGAACTGGTCTTGATGAAAAGGGCTATGATGCACAGACTGGAAAGATGCTTGTATGTGTAAATCCGGCATGGTTCCGTCCGACTGATGTTGATAATCTGTGGGGTGATCCGACAAAGGCGAAGACTGTTCTTGGCTGGAATCCGCAGAAGACAACATATGCACAGTTAGTTGAGATCATGGCAAAGCATGACAGACAGCTTGCAAAGCAGGAGAAAGCAATGAAGGAGGCTGCTCTGTAATTTAGAAAGAGCAAGAAAAAGGTGACGATTATGATGGACAAGAATGCAAAAATATATGTAGCAGGTCATCGCGGAATGGTAGGTTCTGCGATTGTTAGAGAATTACAGCGCCAGGGATATATGAATATTGTGACTCGTACACATACTGAGTTAGACTTATGCCGTCAGGATGCGGTTGAGGCATTTTTTGCAGAGGAAAAGCCAGAATACGTATTTTTAGCAGCAGCAAAGGTTGGCGGTATCGTGGCAAATCAGAATGCATTGGCTGATTTTATGTATGATAACATGATTCTTGAGATGAATGTGATTCACTCTGCATGGAAGAATGGCTGCAAGAAGCTTGAATTTTTAGGTTCTTCTTGTATTTATCCGCGTATGGCGCCGCAGCCTATGAAGGAAAGCTGCCTGCTGACATCTGAACTTGAAAAGACAAATGAGGCATATGCGCTTGCTAAGATTTCTGGACTAAAGTATTGTGAATTTTTAAATCGTCAGTATAACACTGATTATATCAGCGTTATGCCGACAAATCTTTATGGTCCTAATGATAATTATCATCCTACTCACAGCCATGTGCTTCCAGCACTTATTCGCCGTTTCCATGAGGCAAAGGTAAATGGCCTTGAGGAAGTTACATGTTGGGGAGATGGTTCACCGCTTCGTGAATTTTTGTACGTAGATGATCTGGCAAACTTATGTATATTCTTAATGAATAACTATAGCGGAGATGAGACTGTCAATGCTGGAACAGGAAAAGAGCTGACAATTAAAGAGCTGACAGAGCTGGTGGCAAAGGTAATCGGCTATACTGGAAAGATCAATTGGGATACAACAAAGCCAAACGGCACTCCTAGAAAGCTGCTTGATGTATCGAAGGCTAAGGATCTTGGCTGGACATACAAGACAGAGCTTGAGGAGGGAATCCGTCTGTCCTATGAAGACTTTTTAAATAACCCGATGAGGGCTGAACGATAACGATTAAATGAAAGGCGGCCGTTACCCAATTTGGGCAGCGGCCTTTCGCATATAAGAAAGGATAGAAAAATGAATATTGTATTGTTATCTGGTGGTTCTGGACAGCGCTTATGGCCGCTTTCAAATGATATTAGATCAAAACAGTTTATTAAGATTTTTCATAAAGAGGATGGAACACTTGAATCGATGGTGCAAAGAGTGTATCGTCAGATTAGAAGTATTGATCCTGATGCTAATGTGACAATTGCAACATCAAAGTCGCAGGTTTCAGCAATTCATAATCAACTGGGAGAAAATGTTGGAATTAGTGTTGAACCTTGCAGAAGAGATACGTTTCCAGCAATTGCACTGGCAGCAGCTTATCTGAAAGATAAAAAGCATTTGCCGTTAGATGAAGCTATTATAATTTGTCCGGTTGATCCTTATGTCGATAATGATTATTTTGAGGCGCTTGATGCGCTTGAAAAGCGTGCAGCAAAAAGCACGGCCAATCTTGTTTTAATGGGAATTGAGCCTACGTATCCAAGTGCAAAGTATGGTTATATTATTCCAAAGTCAAGAGAAAATATAAGTCCTGTTTCTATGTTTAAAGAAAAGCCGACAGAAGAGGTTGCTAAAACTTATATTACACAGGGAGCACTTTGGAATGGAGGTGTGTTTGCACTTCGCCTTGGCTATGTATTGGAAAGAGCACACCAACTGATTGATTTTACAGATTATCAGGATTTATTTGATAAATATGAGACATTAGAAAAAATTAGCTTTGATTATGCAGTTGTTGAGCATGAGGAAAACATCGAAGTAATGCGTTTTTCTGGAATGTGGAAGGATTTGGGAACATGGAATACTCTTACAGAGGCGATGGACAGCCATAATGTTGGTCAGGCACTTTTTAGTGAGACATGTCAGAATGTGCATGTCGTAAATGAACTTAATCTTCCAGTGCTTTGTATGGGATTAAAGGATGTTGTTGTTTCAGCTAGTCCAGATGGCATTCTTGTATCAGATAAAAAGCAGTCGAGCTATATTAAGCCATTCGTCAATACGCTGGATCATAGAGTTATGTTTGCCGAGAAGTCATGGGGAAGTTTTCGTGTTTTGGACGTTGAGAAAGAGAGCCTTACGATTAAGGTGACTTTAAATTCAGGTCATAAAATGAATTATCACAGCCATGAGTTTCGCGATGAAGTATGGACCATTATTTCTGGAACAGGCCGTGTAATTTTAAATGAAAAAGAACGGTCTGTGAAGCCAGGTGATGTTATTGAGATGAAGGCAGGATGCCGTCATACTATTATTGCGGAGACAGAGCTTAAAGTTATAGAAGTTCAAATGGGAAGCGATATCAATGTTTCAGATAAGATCAAATATGAATCGTACGTGTTTTGATAGACGTTTCGGGAAAAATGATTTATAATAAGGGAAAAAGAGGTGAAAGGAAAAGATAACATGTCACACAAAACATTATTTCTTCAGCAGTCTTATGAGGATTGTACTAGGCAATATATGGAATTGCTTGAAAAACAAAAAATGCCGCTTTGGGATTACGTGATTTTGACTGCGTCAAATGAATCACAGGCGCAGTCGTATCGTATGCAGATTCAGTACCGTCTTGATCATGGAATGCTGCCAAAGTCTATTCATTATGCAGTTCTTCCAGATCCAGATGGGAAAAGAGTGGGAAGCGGCGGCGCTACATTAAATGTGCTGCGTTACATACATCAGGATGCAGGAAGTTTTGATGATAAGCGTATTCTCGTGATTCATTCTGGCGGAGACAGTAAGCGCGTGCCTCAGTATTCTGCATGTGGCAAGCTGTTCTCGCCTGTTCCGCGCCTGCTTCCAAATGGCAGAAGATCTACACTTTTTGATGAGTTTATGATTTCCATGTGCGGAGTTGCAGCGCGTATTCGTGCTGGTATGCTTGTATGTTCAGGTGATGTTCTTTTGTTGTTTAATCCACTTCAGATTGATTTTTACGGAAGCGGAGCAGCGGCATTGTCAATTAAGGAGCCTGCTGAGGTTGGAAAAAATCATGGTGTATACCGTGTTGATGAGCAAGGAAACGTAGGTGGATTTTTACATAAAAAAACAGTAGATCAGCTTCATGAGCTGCAAGCTGCAGATGAAAACGGAAATGTTGATATTGATACAGGTGCTGTTATCATGGATACAGATCTGTTAAAGGCATTATATAAATTGGTAGATACGCCAGAGCAGTTTGATGCTTATGTAAATGAAAATACAAGGTTGTCTTTTTATGCAGACTTTTTATATCCGCTGGCATCCCAGTCCTCGCTGGAGCAGTATTATAAGGAAACACCGGAAGGTGATTTTACACCAGAGCTTCATGAGTGCCGCACGAAACTTTGGGAGGTGCTTCATCCATTTCATATGAAGCTGATTCGCATGTCACCGGCTGCATTTATCCATTTCGGAACAACAAAAGAGCTGCGTCATTTAATGACAGAGGGAATGGAGCAGTTTGTATATCTTGGTTGGAGCAGTTTTGTGAATACTAATAGTACAAGTATCCGCAGTGGCTATGCATCTGGAAACAGTTATATCAGCAAACATGCAAAGATTGGAAAGGGCACTTATGTAGAGGACAGTTATGTTCACCATGGAACAGTGATTGGAGAAAATTGTGTGATTTCAGGTGTTACGCTTGATGGTCAGAATATTCCAGATGGAAGCGTGATTCATGGTTTAAAGCTTGGTGAGGAGCAGTTTGTTGCTCGTATGTATGGGGTAAATGATAATCCGAAGGAATGCAGCTTGTTTGGAAAGAAGCTTTCAGAGCCGCTTTGGACAGCAAAAATTTATCCAATTTGTCACACCATGCGTGAGGCTGTAGATGCTACGCTGCAGGCATACGCACAGGGATTTCCGGTGAAAGATACAAACAGCTCTTTGAAGGATAGCTTTAATAAGGCTGACGTGACAGCAATTCTTCCATGGCAGGATAAATTAGATGATAAGGTCAGAGTAGAATCTTTGCTCGAGGCAATTGACAGCAAGACAGATTTAAAAGAGGCGTTAAAGATGTGCGGAGGAGATATTACTCCTCGTGTGGAACGTTTACTGTTAGAAGAAGCAGAGCGGCTTGATTGCTGCGAGCTAGAACAGTTTAGCCGCAAGATTCGCATTTACTATATGTTGTCGTTTGTAGATGAAAAATATATGGACAATTGTTTTGACACGATTGGAAAAGCAGTTTTAGATACAGCTGTTGCAGGGCTTGAAAGCAGCAGGGAAACGAAGCTTTCTAAGGAAGAGTCAATTGTTCGTCTGCCAGTTCGTGTAAACTGGGGTGGTGGTTGGAGTGATACTCCGCCATATTGCATGGAGCATGGCGGAACTGTTTTGAATGCAGCAGTATTATTAGATGGAAATTATCCGATTGAGGCAATTGCACGTCGCATTGAAGGAAACAAGATAGTTTTGGCTAGTGCAGACAGTGGAGCAGAGCAGGAATTTACTGATATTAAGCAGCTGCAGGATTCAAGTAATCCATATGATCCATTTGCACTTCATAAGGCAGCATTAATTGCATGTGGTTTGATTCCGTATAGTGAAAATCGTTCAATTGAAGAGATTACAAATCAGTTGGGCAGTGGATTATATCTGTCTACACGCGTAATCAATATTCCTCGTGGCTCTGGTCTTGGAACGTCTTCTATCCTTGCCGGTGCATGTGTGAAGGCATTATATGAAATTACAGGACGCAAGTTAGAAGAGGATGAGCTATATAACCGTGTGCTTTGTATGGAGCAGATCATGTCAACAGGAGGAGGCTGGCAGGATCAGGTAGGCGGTCTTGCACCAGGAATCAAGATGGTGACTTCTCATGCTGCAGTTAGACAGCAGATTACCTGTACACCATGCGTGATTAATGAGAAAACGATGAAAGAACTTGATGAGCGTTTCTGCCTTATCTATTCAGGACAGCGCCGTCTTGCCAGAAATCTGCTGCGTGATGTAGTTGGCAGATATGTTGAAGGCAATGCAGAAGCCGCCTATGTGCTGTATGAGATCCAGCGAAGTGCCGTTTTAATGCGCTTTGAGCTTGAAAAGGGAGACGTGGATGCGTTTGCAAGACTTTTAAATGAACACTGGGAATTAAGCAAGCGCCTTGACAGTGGATGTACAAATGTTTGTATTGATATGATTTTTAAGGCAGTAGAAGATCTTATTGATGCAAAGATGATCTGTGGCGCAGGAGGCGGTGGTTTCCTTCAGGTTGTATTGAAAAAGGGTATTACGGCCAAACAGCTGCAGGAGCGTTTACATGATGTGTTCCAGGACAGCGGTGTGTCTGTATGGCAGTGTCAGTTTGTATAAATATTTAGTAAATGAAAGGTCTGCATGCAGTATATGCATGCAGACTGTTTTGCAGGAGGAGAAGATTATGTTAAAAGGAATTTCACCGCTAATTAGTCCAGAGTTGTTAAAGGTTTTGTGTGAGATGGGGCATGGAGATGAGATTGTTCTTGCAGATGCAAATTTTCCATCTGAGACAACAGGAAACCGTGTCATTCGCGCAGACGGAATAGGAGCAGCAGATTTGCTTAAAGCAATTTTGCCGCTTTTTCCGCTTGATATGTATGAAAAAGATCGTTTCATTTTGATGGAAGTGGTTCCGGGAGATCCAGTAGTTCCGGCAATTTGGGATGAATATAAAAAAATTTTAAATGAGCAGGAACCAGGCACGCCAGTTGAATTTATGGAACGCTTTTCGTATTATGAGAGAGCGAAGAACGCATACTGTGTTGTTGCAACAGGTGAAACAGCTCAATATGCCAATATTATCTTAAAAAAAGGCGTCGTGTATACCGACCAAACAAAAAAGTCTTGCTGAAATCCCAAAAACAATGTATACTGTTTTCGTTGAGGAGGTATGTTTTATGGAGACAATCAAGAATGTATTAGTTGGACAGTCAGGTGGACCGACGGCAGTAATTAATGCAAGCCTTGCAGGTGTTTATGAGACAGCAAGGGCGATGGGCGCAGAGCATGTATATGGTATGCGCTATGGAATACAGGGACTGCTCCAGGAGCAGATCGTTGATTTAAATGAGTGTCTTAGCGATAAGATGGATATTGAGCTGTTAAAGCGTACACCGGCAAGCTATTTGGGCAGCTGTCGTTTTCGTTTGCCAAATCCGGATGTGGATGAGACACCATATAAACAGCTGTTTCACTTATTTGAAAAATACGAGATTGGCGCTGTATTCTATATCGGCGGCAATGACTCGATGGATACTATTGCGAGACTGGCAGCGTATGGTGCTAAGGTAAAAAGCAGCATTCGCTTTATCGGTGTTCCAAAGACAATCGATAATGATTTAATGTTTACTGATCACACACCGGGCTATGGAAGTGCAGCAAAGTATATTGCGGCAACGATCAAAGGAATTATCTGCGATTCAAGTGTCTATAACCTGAATAGTGTAACAGTAGTTGAGATTATGGGCCGTCATACAGGATGGCTGGCAGGTGCAGCGAGTCTGGCAGCAGGTGCAGACTGCAATGGACCAGATATGATTCTTCTGCCAGAGCGCGCGTTTGACGAGAAAGCATTTCTTACAAAAGTGGCACAGCTTGAAAAAGAGCGTCATACTCTTGTGATTGCAGTGAGCGAGGGTGTGAAAAACAAAGATGGTGAGTTCTTGTGCGATCTTGTATCTGGACCTGGTGCAGTGGATGCATTTGGTCACAAGGCTGCACTTTCCGGTACAGCTCGTTACCTTGCAGATTTGATTAAGGCTCATCTTGGATGCAAGACAAGAGCAGTTGAGCTTTCAGTTTTGCAGCGCTGTGCTTCTCCGCTTGCAAGCCGTACTGATGTGACAGAGGCATATCAGGTAGGCGGCGCTGCTGTGGAAGCTGCTTTTCGCGGTGAAACTGGAAGATGTGCACGATTTATCGTGTATCAGATATTCCGTACCGTACAGAGACGGGCCTGACTGATGTAAGCCGTGTGGCAAACAAGGAAAAATGTGTGCCGGATGAGTGGATTAGTGAGGATGGCATGCATGTAACACCAGAGTTTGCACGTTATGCAAGACCGTTAATTCAGGCAGAGTTGCATCCATTCTATGTAGATGGTGTGCCGCGTCACCTGCATCTGTAAAAATTTCAGAGCAGTCTGCACGGTTAAGTGATGTAAAGGAGAAAGTATATGGCAGATACTGTAGTTCGCAAGCATATCATTTTTTACGGCAGAGTGCAGGATGTAGGTTTTCGTTATTTCTCAGTTTATAAGGCAAGGCTTCTTGGCCTTGCCGGCTGGGTAAAAAATTTAGATGATGGAAGCGTAGAGATGGAGGTGCAGGGAAAAGAAGCTGAAATTGATACGCTGATCCAATTTTTAGATGGGCACCGCTGGATTCGCATTGATGCTATGGATGTAGAAAATATTGCGGTGATACCGGATCACGATTTTGTTGAGAGATAAGCGTGCACGCAAGGAACAATTCAGACGTATCTGCTGCCGTTTTTAATGGGAGGTTTTATGTGGTATGTCATTCAGACGAGCACTGGAAGGGAAGAAAAGATAAAGCAGGAGTGTGAGCAGCGCATAAGTAAGGATGTGCTTTCACATTGTGTTCTTCCGTTGTATGAGGAGAAGATAAAGTATAAGGGACAGTGGCATATTCAGAAGAAAAAGCTGTTTCCGGGATATCTGTTTCTTATATCAGAAAATTTGGATGAGCTGCATGAGCAGTTAAAAAGAGTAGAAGCTATGACAAAGCTTTTGGGGGCTGGAGATGATATCATTGCGCTGACGCAAAATGAAATTGATTTTCTACTTCGTTTTGCTGGTGATGAGGAGCTTGTAAAGATGTCACAGGGAATGATTATCGGTGATAAGGTTGTCATTTTGTCTGGGCCGCTTAAGGGTATGGAGTCCACTATCCAAAGGATTGATCGCCACAAACGAAAGGCATGGCTGAATCTGGAAATGTTTGGACGACAGCAGTTAGTTGAGGTTGGTGTGGAAATTGTAAAAAAAGTTGCATGTGAAACGTAAGAGTTAGAGGAGAGAGACATCATGTGTGGAATTGTTGGTTATACTGGACATCTTCAGGCTGCTCCTATTCTTTTGGATGGTCTGTCAAAACTGGAGTATCGAGGCTACGATTCAGCAGGACTTGCTGTTCGCAATGGAGAAAAGAAAACAGAGATTGTTAAGGCAAAGGGGCGATTAAAATCTCTGGCAGAAAAAACAGATAACGGTAATGCTCTTATTGGTACATGCGGTATTGGTCATACCAGATGGGCAACGCACGGTGAACCGAGTGAGACTAATGCACATCCGCATATGTCAGATGATGGCAATGTGGTTGGTGTTCACAATGGTATTATTGAAAATTATCAGGAGTTAAAGGAAAAGCTTATTCGCAAGGGTTACAGCTTTTATTCATCTACTGATACTGAGGTTGCAGTTAAGCTTATTGATTATTATTATAAGAAGTATGAGCACACACCGGTAGACGCGATCAATCACGCACTTGTGCGTATTCGCGGTTCATATGCACTTGCTATGATGTTTGAAGATTATCCGGGCGAGATTTATGTGGCAAGAAAAGACAGCCCGATGATTCTTGGTGTGACAGATGGCGACTGCTTTGTGGCATCTGATGTTCCGGCAATTCTTAAATATACACGTACTGTCTATTATATTGGCAATCTGGAAATGGCACGTATGGCAGATGGTGCGATCACCTTTTACAATTTGGATGGTGATGAGATTGAGAAGCAGCCGACACAGATCGAGTGGGACGCAGAGGCAGCTGAGAAAGCTGGCTTTGAGCACTTTATGATTAAGGAGATTCATGAGCAGCCAAAGGCAGTTCATGACACCATCAATTCAGTTGTAAAGGATGGCGCTATTGATTTGTCTGATGTTGGACTGACAGAGGAGCAGATTAAAAATATCAGCCAGATTTATATTGTTGCATGTGGCTCTGCTTATCATGTTGGAGTAGCATGTCAGTATGTCTTTGAAGATCTGGCAGAGATTCCAGTTCGCGTTGAGCTTGCATCTGAGTTTCGTTACCGCAAAATGGTGCTTGATCCAAATGGCCTTGTTATAATTGTCAGTCAGTCAGGAGAGACGGCAGATAGTCTTGCTGCGCTTCGTCTGGCAAAGAAAAAGGGCGTGAAGACGCTTGGTATTGTCAATGTGGTGGGAAGCTCTATTGCTAGAGAGGCAGACAATGTTTTCTATACGCTTGCAGGACCAGAGATTGCAGTAGCAACGACAAAGGCATACAGCACGCAGCTTATTGCAGGATATTGTCTGGCTGTTCAGTTTGCAAAGGTCAGAGGAAACATTGATGATACACAGTATGCGCACTTAATTGACGAGATGCAGCAGCTTCCGGATAAGATCGCAAAGATCTTAGATGATAAGGAACGCATTCAGTGGTTTGCGGCAAAACAGGCAAATGCAAGTGATATTTTCTTTATTGGTAGAGGAATTGATTATGCAATCAGCCTTGAGGGCAGTCTTAAGATGAAGGAGATAAGCTACATCCACTCTGAGGCTTATGCGGCAGGTGAATTAAAGCATGGAACTATAAGTCTTATTGAGGATGGAACTCTTGTAATTGGTGTTTTAACTCAGTCAGAGCTTTATGAGAAAACAGTTTCCAATATGGTAGAGTGCAAGAGCCGCGGTGCCTATTTGATGGGACTGACAACATATGGAAATTATAACATTGAGGACACTGTATCCTTTACTGTATATATTCCAAAGACGGACGAACACTTTGCAACTAGTCTTGCAGTTATTCCACTGCAGCTTATGGGCTACTATGTCAGTGTAGCAAAGGGACTTGATGTAGATAAGCCGAGAAACTTAGCAAAGAGTGTTACAGTTGAGTAAACAAGAAGTGATAAAAAAATAAATAAGAATACATAAGAAAAATGGCGGCACGAAAAAGTGGATTTCGTGCCGCCATTTTTCAATAATAGTGTTTGGAAAGGAGTATTTTGTGAGCAGACAGAAAAAGGAATTTGAAGAATACGAAATAAATGAATCTTATAAAACAGAAGAAAGAGATAATCCATATGGCTTTAAGAGAAAGTCGAAGGAGGAGCGGCCTGTACTAGCAATTTGCTATGATTTTGATAAGACATTATCGCCGGATGATATGCAGGCACAGGGCTATATTCAGTCTGTAAATTATCATGTGGACCGTTTCTGGGCAGAGTCAAACGAAATGGCAAGAGCAAACGGCATGGATTCAAATCTTGCCTATATGTATAAGATGGTTCGCGAGGCGAAGGGTCATTTTGATTTGAGCCGCAAGGCGCTAGAAGAATATGGTTCGAAGGTGGAATTGTTTCCTGGTGTAGATGAGTGGTTTGAGCGCGTGCGCCAGTATGGCGATAAAAATGGAGTGATTATAGAGCATTATATTATTTCATCAGGTTTAAAGGAGATGATAGAGGGAACTAAGATTGCAAAGCGTGGCTCCTTTGAAGAGATTTATGCGAGTGCCTTTTATTATGATGAAAATGGCGTGGCAATTTGGCCGGCACAGGCAGTAAATTATACGAGCAAAACACAGTTTTTATTTCGCATAGAAAAGGGAATACTTGATGTAAATGATACTGCAGTAAATGACTATTTTCCGGCAGACAAGATGCGTGTGCCATTTAGAAATATTGTCTATATTGGTGACAGCGATACAGATATTCCGAGCATGAAGCTTGTAAACACATACGGCGGTCATGCAATTGGCGTGTACAATCCTGTCACGGGCAATAAAGAAAAAGTCTATCGTATGATGCGTGATAACAGAATACGTTATTTTGCCCCGGCAGATTATAGAAAAGGTCAGCAGCTAGAGCAGTTGATTCAGACGATTATTGACAAGACTGCAGCTTATGAGAAGTTAGAGGCACTTCATATAGATGGATTAAAGGAGATGAAAGACAAAAACAAGTCAAAATAGTACATAAAATAAATAAAAATGGGAAAAATAACGATAAAACTGTTGACAAAGCAGGAACTAGTGGCTAAAATATATATAAATGCTAAGGAAAGAACGTGCGAAAATTATGCAAAATACCATTCAATAAATGGTAACTGCGGAATACAAACGTAAACATTTTTTGGCGAAAAGAAAAGGAGACGTTATGTTCAAATTTTTTAAGGGAAAAGAAAAGGGAAATGTGCTTTATGCACCTTGCAAAGGAAAAGTAGTTCCTTTGACAGAGGTTCCAGATCCAACTTTTTCTGAAAAGTTATTGGGAGACGGTTTTGCAGTGATCCCAACCGAGGGAAAAGTGTATGCACCGGCAGATGCTGAAGTGACCATGGTATTTGATACACTTCATGCAATTACGCTGACTAGCAGCCAGGGAGCTGAAATCTTAATTCATATCGGATTGGATACTGTTACACTTAAGGGCGCACCGTTTACCGCGCATGTTGCAGCTGGTGACAAGGTGAAGAAGGGAGATCTTTTGATGGACGTAGATCTGGATAAGATTAAAGAGGCTGGATTAAATACAATTACACCAGTTTTAATCTGCAATACGGATGATTATGAAAAGATCAGTCTTCAAAAGGAAGGCGATGTCTTACTAGATGAGGCAGTTTTAAAAATCTCATGAAACTGATTGGAGTGATTCAGTCGAGGGTATAAAAAACTTGATCGGATTCTTCTTGGTAAAGGCAGGATCAGCTCTTATTGAAAACATGGCAATTCTTTTCGCAATCGGTGTTGGTGTCGGTATGTCAGAAAAGAACGACGGAACCGGCGGAATCGCCGCTCTGGCATCTTGGCTTATGATCACAACACTTCTTTCTACTGGTGTTGTTACCACATTGATTCCGTCAATTGCAGACAATGCAACTAAGACACTTGCATTCAATAAGATTGCAAACCCATTTATCGGAATCCTTTCTGGTGTTATCGGATCTTCTTGCTACAATAAGTTCAAGAACACTAAGCTTCCGAACTGGCTGGCATTCTTCAGCGGCAAGCGCTGTGTTGCTATTATTGCTGGTTTAGTTTCTATCATTGTATCTGCTGTTTTATTATTTGTATGGCCATTGCTGTTCGGAGCACTTGTTGCACTTGGCGATGCAGTTGCAGGTATGGATGTTGTGGGTGCTGGTATCTACGCATTCTTAAACCGTCTGTTGATTCCAACTGGATTACATCATGCATTAAACAACGTATTCTGGTTTGATACTATTGGTCTTGGTGATTTGCAGCACTTCTGGGCAGGTGAGACATCTGCAGATGTAACATGGAGCCTTGGAATGTATATGTCAGGTTTCTTCCCATGTATGATGTTCGGTATTCCTGGTGCAGCACTTGCAATGATTCAGTGTGCGAAGCCGGCAAAGAAGAAGATTGCAATCGGACTTGTTGCTTCTGCAGCAGTTTGTTCATTTGTCTGCGGCGTTACTGAGCCGTTTGAATTTGGATTTATGTTCCTTGCACCTGGTCTGTATGTAATTTATGCATTACTTTATGGTATCTTCACAATTGTTACTGTTGCGCTTGGCTTCCGTGCAGGATTCAGTTTCTCAGCAGGTGCTACAGACCTTCTGTTCTCATCTACACTTCCGGCAGCGCAGAAGACAGTGCTGATCATTCCGCTTGGAATCGCAGCATTCGTTGTATTCTATTTTGTATTCCTCTTCGCAATCAAGAAGTTTGATTTAAAGACTCCTGGAAGAGAAGATGATGATCTTGAGGAAGAAAAGAATGTTCAGTTAGCAAGTGATGATTACACAGAAATCGCAAAGAAGATTCTTGCAGGCTGCGGTGGTAAGGGAAATATCGTAAGCATCGATAACTGTGTAACAAGACTTAGACTTGAAGTAAGAGATATGACTGCAGTAAATGATAAGGCAATCAAGGCTGCAGGTGTTGCAGGAGTAATCAAGCCTGGAAAGACTTCCGTACAGGTAATTGTCGGAACAAAAGTTCAGTTTGTTGCTGATGCATTTTCAAAACTTTGCGAATAAGTTCTGAATAATATTTAAAGCAGGGCATGACTCAATTAGGGTCGTGCCCTTTTTTAATGTGAAGGAAATTGACAAAACACCATGTGACCGAGTATACTTAGAACGAAAAAAGTATTAGATCATGAGGAAAGACTGATGAAAAAGATGACTATGAAAAAATATGTAGTTACTGTATGCCAAGAAGTCAAATATATGATTGTATGTGCAGCCTTGCTGCTATCTTTTTTTACAACGGTAAATGCAGCTGAAAAAGAGGCACCAGAAAAAATAATTCGCGTGGGCACACTTGGGGATACATTTAATTATGTAACTGAAAATGGGATGCGAAAGGGGTATAGTTATGAGCTGCTAGAGACGCTGGCAGGCTATACCGGGTGGAAATTTGAGTATGTAGCCTGTAATTGGAATAATAGCATTGAAAAACTCCAAAATGGTGAAATAGACATTTTAGGAGATATTGCCTATACAGAGGAACGCACAGACAGGATGCTGTTTTCAGATGAACCTATGGGTATAGAGAAATATTATCTGTATGCAGATTTTTTAAGCGACGATATTTCTTCTGCTGATTTTAAGACATTGAATGGAAAGCGTATTGGTGTCCTTATAGGCGCAAAGCCAGAAGTGATGTTGAATGAATGGGAGTTAAAAAATGGACTGAAAACAATACACATAAATATAAAAAGTAAAGAAGAGGCACTGGCAAAACTGGAAAATGGAGAGATTGACTGTTTTATTTCGTTGGAAGAACCATTTTGGGCTGATAAAGATGTCTCGATTATTACACGAATTGGCAAATCAAATATTTATTTTGCAATTAATAAGGATCATCCAGAGATAAAAAAAGAGCTTGATCTTGTCATGCACCAGTTGGAGGAGGAACGGCCATTTTATCTGTCAGATTTGTACAGGCAATATTTTTCATCGGATTATACACCTGTTCTTTCATCTGAGGAAAAATCATGGCTAGAAGAACATGGTGCAATTCGAATGGGATTTTTAGCCAATGATGTTGGCGCGAGCGTTATAGATCCGTCAAGTGGGACACTTACTGGTGCAATTACTGATTATGTTCAGTATGCAGTAGAATGTCTTGGAAAACAAGAACTGACATTTACGCTTATGGGATATGACAGCTATGAAGAAGAGATAGAAGCGCTAAAAGCTGGAGAGATTGATATGATTTTTCATTTCTATCAGCATCCAAATGTGATGGAGAAATATCATTTCGCATGTACAAATACAACGTGGACATATAATTTGGTAGCAGTCACGAATAAGCCTCATTTTAATGAAAATGATGAAAAACGTGTTGCAATACAAAAAGATAGTCTGTCGTTCAGGGAACATATTGAATATTATTATCCTCATTGGAAAATTTTAGAATATGATACAGACAAAGAGATGGCAGAAGCAGTGAAGTCTGGAGAGGCCGATTTCTTTATATCTAGTGTAACTCTTGCATCAAAATACAGCAGGGATCCAAGTTTTTACAGTGTGCCGTTGTTATACTCTGAGAAAGCAGCCTTTGCAGTTAAAAGCGGAAATAGAAATCTTCTGGCAATACTAAATAAAACGCTTAAGGCTATGCCAAATAATATGCTTACGAGTTCACTTGCCAGGTACGAGAACAATTCAAGAAAAATAACATTGGAAGATTATATAAAACACAATCTGTTAAAAGTATCTATTGTAAGTGTCGTTACTGTTTTAAGTGTTATGACTGTGATTCTTGTGCTTTTAAGAAAGGCAAGAAAGGCCGAGGCTATTGCAACGAGGGCAGCAATAAATACACAGGAGCTTAATGAAAAGCTGCAGGTGGCAGTAGAAAAGGCTGAAAGTGCAAATAATGCAAAATCGACGTTTCTTTTTAATATGTCGCATGATATAAGGACGCCAATGAATGCAATTATCGGATATGCAGATCTGGCATCTAGGCATATAGATGATGCAGAAAGACTTAAAAAATATATGAAAAATATTCAGTCATGCGGCCAGAATTTGCTGTCTCTTCTTAATGATGTGCTGGATCTTGCCAGAATTGAAAATAATAAGACAGAAATGGAATATGTAATTTCAGATATCGGCGCAGATTTTGAAACATGGGTTATGATGTTTTTGAATCAGGCGGAAGAAAAGAAACAGACAATTACTGAGACAAAGCATTTGCTTTATCCGTATGTTTACATGGATGTTTCTCATGTATCGGAGATTTTTATTAATATCATAAGCAATGCAATTAAGTACACTAATAATGGAGGTGTGATAAACTGTGATATTTCGCAGGCGCCTGGCAAAAAGAATGGCTGGTGCGATGTTATTATTACTGTAAAAGATAATGGAATTGGTATGTCAGATCAGTTTTTAAAGCATATTTATGAACCATTTGAGCGAGAGCGCAATTCAACGATAAGCCGTGTAGAAGGAAGCGGCATTGGAATGGGTATCGTGAAAAGGCTTGTTGAGCTGATGGATGGCAGTGTTGATGTGCAAAGTAAAATTGGCGACGGCTCTACATTTACTGTAACTATCCCATGCAAAATTGCATCAAAAGAGGAATCAATTGCAAAGCGGGATAAAGGAACTCATGATAAAGCCAGCTTAGTTGGTGCGAGAATTTTGGTGGTAGAGGACAATGATATTAATGCAGAAATTGCAACGGAGCTTCTAGAAGAGGAAGGCTGCATTATAGAGAGGGCATGCAATGGTGTGGAGTGCATTGATATGCTTGAAAAGGCAGATAATTCATATTATGCGATGATTCTTATGGATATTCAGATGCCTGTCATGAACGGCTATGATGCTACTAGGAAAATTCGCAGAATGAAAAATCAAAATAAGGCACAAATTCCTATCATTGCAATGACAGCAAATGCCTTTACAGAGGATAGACAGATGGCGCTTGATGTAGGTATGAATGATCATGTCTCCAAGCCGATTGATATGAACATTCTTGTGCCGATCATGATGAGGTATGTGTAACTATTCAGAGCCATGCAAAATAGAAGCATCGAAGATGCGATTTTGCGAATGGGGTTCTGAATAGTTACAAGTATTTATAATATAAGAAGGGTGTCATATGGACGAGAAGCTTAAACAAAAATTAATTGAAGCTGTTAAGGCAGGAGATGAAAATCAGGCAAGTGAGCTTTTGTGGCAGCTTGTAATTGATTGCCAGAACTGTCCGTTTAAGACTGTGTCAGGTCTTCCATTTTCCTATACTATTAAACGTGGACGAAATGGAGAACTGACAAAAGAGTTATGGATTGACAGACGGGAGAATAGTAAGTCATTGGCGTGGAGCAGTATCAGACTGGCATTTTCAAATGCAATGAAAATAAAGAGTGCAGATCGCCCTAAAGCGCTTGGCGATATTCGCGGTGTTTCTTATATTTACCCTATGCTGTGGCGCTTTGGTGTGCTTGAGGTACCGCAAACAGCACAGCAGCGTATGAATACAGAACTGTAAAAAATAATGTACGATGGAGGCGGGAATATGGATCATTTTAAACTGGTGTCTGAGTATGCACCGACTGGCGATCAGCCAAGGGCGATTGAGGAGCTTGTAAAAGGATTTAAAGAGGGAAATCAGTTCGAGACACTTCTCGGTGTAACTGGTTCGGGAAAGACATTTACTATGGCAAATGTCATTCAGGCATTAAATAAGCCAACATTGATTATTTCCCACAATAAGACGCTTGCCGGTCAGCTATATGGTGAGATGAAGGAATTTTTCCCAGAGAATGCAGTTGAATATTTTGTCTCATATTATGACTATTACCAGCCTGAGGCTTATGTGCCTTCATCTGATACGTATATTGAGAAGGACTCTGCGATCAATGAGGAAATTGATAAATTAAGGCTTTCTGCGACGGCAGCGCTTTCTGAGAGGCGTGATGTAATTGTAGTGGCATCTGTTTCATGTATATATGGTCTGGGAAGTCCTGTTGATTATAAGGATATGATTTTATCACTTCGTCCAGGAATGATAAAGGATCGCGATGAAGTAATCAAAAAGCTTGTTGAGATGCAGTACGAGCGAAATGATATGGATTTTCACCGAAGTACATTTCGTGTGCACGGTGATGTCGTAGAGATTTTTCCGGCAAATGAGGGTGAGACTGCAGTGCGCGTAGAGTTTTTCGGTGATGAAATTGATCAGATAAGTGAGTTTGATCCGCTGACAGCACAGGTAAGAAGCCGTCTAAAGCATATCGCAATTTTCCCGGCCTCTCACTACGTTGTTGACCCAAAGGAGATGCTTCGCGCAACAACTGATATTGAAGAAGAGCTAAAGGAACGTGTAGATTTCTTTAAGCGAAATGACCGTTTGCTGGAGGCACAGCGAATTTCAGAACGCACTCATTATGATATTGAGATGATGAGAGAAACTGGCTTTTGCTCTGGAATAGAAAATTATTCGCGTCATCTGGCAGGACTTCCGGCTGGTTCACCGCCGTTTACACTGATTGATTATTTTCCAGATGATTTCTTAATTATTGTGGATGAGTCTCATATTACACTTCCGCAGGTGCGCGGTATGTTTGCAGGAGATCGCTCACGAAAAACTACACTGGTAGATTACGGCTTTCGTCTTCCATCAGCACTTGATAATCGCCCCTTGAATTTTAGTGAATTTGAAAGCAAAATTGACCAGATGCTTTTTGTTTCGGCAACACCAGGCGATTATGAAGGTGAGCATGAGATGATGCGTGCAGAGCAGGTTATACGTCCGACAGGACTTTTAGATCCGCCGATTGAGGTGCGTCCAGTTGAGGGGCAGATTGATGATCTGATTGCCGAGATTAGAAAAACGCTGCGGTCAAAAAATAAAGTGCTTGTCACGACTTTAACAAAAAGAATGGCAGAGGATTTGACGGAATATCTGCGCGATGCAGGTATTCGCGTGCGCTATCTGCATTCTGATATTGATACGCTTGAGCGCGCACAGATTATTCGCGATATGCGTCTTGATGTGTTTGACGTGTTGGTGGGCATCAATTTGCTTAGAGAGGGTCTTGATATTCCAGAGATTGCGCTTGTGGCGATATTAGATGCTGATAAGGAAGGATTTCTGCGTTCAGAGACGTCACTTATTCAGACGATTGGACGAGCAGCACGAAACAGCGAAGGTCATGTTGTGATGTACGCTGATACGATAACAGACTCTATGCGAAATGCAATTGAGGAGACAAAAAGAAGACGCGAGATTCAAAATGAGTATAATATAGAGCACAACATCACACCTACTACTATAAAGAAGGCTGTCCGTGATCTGATTTCAATTTCAAAGGCAGCAGAGAAGGCTGATGAGAAGCTTGCAAAGGATCCAGAATCAATGAGTAGGCAGGAACTCGAAAAGTTGATTGCAAAGGTAGCAAAACAGATGAATAAGGCAGCTGCTGAGTTAAACTTTGAAGCAGCGGCAGAACTTCGTGATCAGATGAGAAATCTGAAGAAATATTTAGATGATTAAAAGAAAGGCATAAAATAATAAATATGGAAAATAAGAAATTTATCCGAATCCGCGGTGCAGCGGAGAATAATCTAAAGCACATTGATTTGGATATTCCAAGAGATGAACTTGTTGTGCTGACTGGATTGTCTGGTTCAGGAAAATCCTCACTTGCATTTGACACAATATATGCAGAGGGTCAGAGGCGATATATGGAGTCGCTATCATCTTATGCAAGACAATTTTTAGGCCAGATGGAAAAGCCAAATGTTGAAAGTATTGAAGGTCTGCCTCCGGCAATCTCCATTGATCAGAAATCTACTAATAGAAATCCGCGTTCTACGGTAGGTACCGTAACGGAAATCTACGACTATTTTCGTCTTTTATATGCGCGTATTGGTGTTCCACATTGTCCTGTCTGCGGCAGAAAGATAAGCCGTCAGACTGTTGATCAGATGGTGGACAGTTTGATGGCACTTAAAGAGCGCACGAAGATTTTATTGCTGGCACCTGTTGTGCGCGGAAAGAAAGGCCGTCATGAGAAGGTTTTGGAGCAGGCAAGAAAGAGTGGCTATGTGCGTGTGCGCATTGATGGCAGTCAGTATGATCTGGAAGAGGAGATTACGCTTGATAAGAATATAAAGCATAATATTGAGATTATTGTAGATCGTCTTGTCATAAAAGAGGGTATTGAAAAGCGTCTTGCCGATTCACTGGAAAATGTGCTAAAGCTGGCAGATGGTCTTGCTTTTGTGGAGGTTGTGGATGGAACACCAATGACGTTTAGCCAAAACTTTTCCTGCCCTGATTGCGGCATAAGCATCGATGAGATTGAGCCGCGAAGCTTTTCATTTAATAATCCATTTGGTGCGTGTCCGACTTGCTTTGGACTTGGCTATAAGATGGAGTTTGATGAGCAGCTCATGATTCCGGATCAGTCGCTTAGCATTGATCAGGGGGCAATTATTGTGCCTGGATGGCAGTCATGTACCGATGAAGGCAGCTTTACAAGAGCGATTTTAAATGCACTTGCAGAGGAGTTTCATTTCACGCTAGATGTGCCATTTGAGTCATACAGCAAAGAAATTCATGATATTTTGATACATGGAACTAATAAGAGTGTAAAGGTGCGCTACAAGGGACAGCGCGGGGAAGGCGTGTATGATATTGTATTTGAGGGCTTAATTAAAAATGTAGAGCGCCGTTACCGTGAGACAGGTTCGGAAACAATCAAAGCAGAGTACGAAACATTTATGCGCATCACACCATGTTCTACATGTAAGGGCATGCGTCTGAAAAGAGAATCACTTGCCGTGACAGTGGCAGACAAAAATATTTATGAGGTGACAAAACTTTCTATTCGTGATCTCGCATCATTTTTATCTAATTTGACGCTTACTAAGACGCAGCAGCTGATAGGTGAGCAGATTTTAAAGGAAATCCGAGCACGCGTACAGTTTTTGATTGATGTAGGTCTTGATTATCTTTGCCTGTCGCGTGCAACTGGTACGCTTTCAGGCGGTGAGGCACAGCGTATTCGTCTGGCAACACAGATTGGCTCTGGTCTTGTCGGCGTGGCCTATATTTTAGATGAGCCAAGCATTGGTCTGCATCAAAGAGATAATGACAAGCTGCTTGGCACATTAAAGCATCTTCGTGATCTTGGCAATTCTGTTATTGTCGTTGAACATGATGAGGATACAATGCGTGCTGCCGATTATGTAGTTGATATTGGACCTGGTGCAGGTGAACATGGCGGTCAGGTTGTTGCAGCAGGCACGGCAGAAGAACTTATGAAAAATCCGGCATCCATAACCGGAAAATATTTGAGCGGTGAACTTAAGATTCCAGTTCCAAATACAAGAAGAGAACCGCAGGGCTGGCTGACTGTAGTGGGAGCAAAGGAAAATAATTTAAAGAATATCAAAGTGAATTTTCCTAAGGGAGTCTTTACATGCGTAACTGGTGTATCTGGTTCTGGCAAGAGCAGCCTTGTCAATTCGATTTTGTATCAGGCGCTTGCAAAGCAGCTAAACCGTGCGAGAACCATTCCGGGTGCATATAAAGAGATTAAGGGCATAGAGCAGTTTGATAAGGTAATAAATATAGATCAAAGCCCGATTGGCCGCACACCGCGCTCTAATCCGGCAACTTACACTGGTGTGTTTGATATGATCCGCGATCTTTTCGCTTCAACAGTTGACGCAAAGACAAGAGGCTATAATAAGGGTCGTTTTAGCTTTAATGTAAAGGGTGGACGCTGTGAGGCATGTTCCGGTGATGGTATCGTAAAGATTGAGATGCACTTTTTGCCAGATGTGTATGTGCCATGTGAGGTCTGCAAGGGAAAACGCTATAACAGAGAAACGCTGGAAGTAAAATATAAGGGAAAGAGCATTTATGATGTGCTTAATATGACTGTAGAAGAGGCGCTTACATTTTTTGAAAATGTTCCGTCTATTTACCGCAAAATTGAGACATTGTATCAGGTAGGTCTTTCATATATACGATTAGGTCAGCCATCCACAACACTTTCAGGCGGCGAGGCACAGCGTATTAAACTGGCGACTGAGTTAAGCCGAAAGAGTACAGGAAAGACAATCTATATTTTAGATGAGCCGACGACAGGACTTCATTTTGCAGATGTTCACAAGCTTACAGAAATGCTGCAGAAGCTTGTAGAAAACGGCAATACGGTAATTGTAATCGAGCACAACTTAGACGTAATAAAGACAGCTGATTATATCATTGATATGGGACCAGAAGGCGGAGACGGCGGAGGAACAGTAGTAGCGCAGGGAACGCCGGAAGAAGTGGCAGAGTGCCCGCAGTCCTACACGGGATATTATATAAAACGTGTTACTGTTCACGCGTCATGCTAGATCTGGATAAATAAATATTTACAGCAAAGCCCGAAGGTGAATGGATTTCGTAACATGAACATATCCCACACTTGCAATCTTTACACAGGTATGATAGACTAGATTGAATTAGTAACTAATAAAGTATAATCAGAAAGCTATATGAAAGGGTAAGGTAATGCGATTGAATAAGAAGAGTCTCCTTCTTGGCATGATCGTTTTGTTACTTTCCTGTATAGTTGGAAGCAGTGCAAAAAACAGCTCATTTCTTGAAAATGTACAGGCTTCTATGGTACAGGAAAAAGACAGCGATCAGTCACAGGATCAGCCGGAGATTGGCGTATCAGCCTTAGGTTACTGCGTGATGAATGCAGATACGGGTGAAATTGTTTTGCAAAAAAATGCTGACGAAAAGCTTCATCCGGCAAGCATTACAAAGATTATGACGCTGCTTGTGACGGTGGAACAATGTAAGAACCTTGATTCTGTAACAACTGTGTCAGAAAATGCACTGAATCAGATAGCACCGCTTAGTTCAACACTTCATCCGATGCCAAAGCCGGGAGAGCAATTTACAATCAGGGATCTTTTATATGGTCTTACGATGTGCTCAGGCAATGAGTGCGCGAATATCTTAGCGGAAGCAGTTTGCGGTGATATCGACAGCTTTGTTGAACTTATGAATGAGAGAGCAAAAGAAGCCGGTGCAAAAAACACTCACTTTTCAAACCCTCACGGACTTGATGCTGATGATCACTTAACAACAGCCTATGATATGGCGCTTATTATGAAGGCAGCACTAAAAAATCCGGCGGCAAAGGAAATTCTTTCTGCGAAAACATACACTATTCCTGAAACAGCGTATACATCAGAAAGAAATATGACAAGCGGTCATAAGATGGTTTCAGGTGAGTTTGAATGTGAGGGTGTTTATGCCGGAAAGCCGGGCTATACACGTCTTGCCCAGTCCACGCTTGTGACAGCTGCAAAGCGAGGCGATGTTAATCTTATAGCAGTTGTTATGAAATCAGACTCAGGCATAAGCTATGAGGATACAAGTCTTTTGCTTGACAATGCCTACGCAAAGATTAATGACTGGGGTATGACTGGAGGATTTAATGTGTATCATCCGCGTGTGACGCAGATTGATGATGCTGGATTTACCGTGACATGGGATGTCGGACTTGATGCTGTGAGAGCTGAGTTTCCTGTCTGGATTGAGTATGACAGCACAGATGTGCTGACAAAGGGATCTTTGGAGGTGACATCTGACACAATCTCCTATCATGTCAGTCTTTCGGATCACGCCGGAAAAAACGGTGTGTATACAGTACAGGCTTATGTGTATAATGCGTCAGGAGACTCAAAGGTCTGCTCGATTAAAGTATTAGCAGGAGTAGGAGAACAAAAAGGATTTGTAAACTGGAATGGCTCCACATATTATGTGCATGAAAATGGTGCACTTGGCTTGCAGTGGCAGGAGCTTGAAGAGGGCTGCTATTATTTTGATTATACGACAGCGCAGATGGTTACAGGCTGGGTGGGCAGCGATACGAAATTTTATCTTGACCCAGATGGAAAGCTTCACACAGGCTGGCTTGAGCTTGATGGAAAGCAATATTATTTTTATCAGGCCGGCGATATGGCAACTGGAAAGATGACCATTGGAAATGGTGAATATTATTTTGACGAAAATGGCGTTTTGCAGTCAGGTTTTGCGATTCCTAAGGCGCCATCATTATATGAATAGAAGAGGAATAACGTTATGAAGTGGAAGAAATTTACGATTCAGACAACAACAGCAGCAGAGGATTTCATCAGTGAGAAGCTAAGTGAGATTGGCATTGAGGGAATCGAGATTGAAGATAAGGTTGAGCTGACAGCAAATGATACAAAGGGCATGTTTATTGATGTACTGCCAGATTTAGGACCAGATGACGGAGAGGCGCTTGTAAGCTTTTATCTTGATGATACGTATGATGTGCCTAAGACGCTTGCTGCCGTAAAGATGGCACTTGAGGAGGTTGCCTCTTTTGTAAATGCAGGATCATGCGAGATCACGGCATCTGAGACAGAGGACAAGGATTGGATGAATAACTGGAAGCAGTATTTTAAGCCATTCGTTGTTGATGATCTTTTAATTAAGCCAACATGGGAAGAAATTCCTGAGGGAATGGAAGGAAAGAAGCTGATTCAGATTGATCCTGGTATGGCATTTGGTACAGGAAAGCACGAGACTACTCAGCTTTGTATTGCAGGAATCCGCAAATATGTAAAGCCGGGTGATAATGTTCTTGATGTTGGAACAGGAAGCGGTATTTTGTCAATTTGCGCGCTGTTAAGCGGTGCCAGTCATGTAGTGGGAACAGATCTTGATGAGAATGCTATTGATGCTGCACATGAGAATGCACAGGTTAATGGCATTACGTCAGAGCAGTATAAGGTTCTGATTGGAAACTTAATTGATGATCAGGCAATCAAGGATGAGGTTGGCTATGAAGCATATGATGTTGTCGTTGCCAATATTCTGGCAGATGTTATTATCGCGCTGCAGGAAGTTGTCGCAGTTCATGTAAAGCATGGCGGTATCTTTATCACATCTGGAATCATTGATATGAAGGAGCAGGCCGTTATGGATGCATTTGCAAAAAATCCAGAGTTTGAAGTGATTGATGTGTTGCATCAGGGTGAGTGGGTTTCAATTGTAACTAGAAGGAAGTAAATATATGTATCATTTTTTTATAAAGCCAGAGCAGGCAGCTGCACACGAGGTAGCAATCATTGGAAGTGATGTAAATCACATCAAAAATGTGCTTAGAATGAAGATTGGTGAACAGATTTGCGTTAACGATGGCGGTCATGAATATCTTTGCAGCATTGCACAGCTTGATGCAGAAGAAGTGACAGCAAAAATAGAGCAGGTCAGTGAAACTACAAGTGAGCTGCCTTCAAGAATAGTATTGTTTCAGGGATTGCCAAAGGCCGATAAGATGGAGACAATTATTCAAAAGTGTGTGGAGCTTGGCGTGCATGAGATTGTTCCGGTACAGATGAAGCGCTGTGTAGTCAAGCTTGATTGCAAAAAGGAAGAAGCAAAGAGAAAACGCTGGCAGGCGATTTCAGAGAGTGCAGCAAAACAGGCTGGACGCGGACTTATTCCTGATATCCATCCTCTTATGACATATAAAGAGGCGCTTTTGTATGCTTCTGATAAGGAACATATTCTTGTACCATTTGAGCATGCAGAAAATATGCAGGCAACGCGCGATGCGCTTAGTGCAGTAAAACCGGGCGAGCAGGTAGCAATCTTTATAGGACCAGAGGGCGGCTTTGAGGACGAGGAGATTGCACAGGCAGAAAATTGCGGTGCACAGGCAATTACGCTTGGAAGAAGAATTTTGAGGACGGAAACAGCTGGAATGGCAGTGCTTGCCATGCTTGGATACGTATTGGAGGAATAAAAAATGGAAGCATATCTGGATAATTCAGCAACGACCCGTGTGGATGCACAGGTGCAGGAGCTGATGAAAAAATTGATGGATGTTGATTTTGGAAATCCATCATCACGTCATCAAAAGGGTGTTGTGGCAGAGGGCTATATCAAGGAAGCAAGACAGAAAATTGCTGCTACTTTAAAGGTTGATCCAAAGGAGCTTATCATTACCTCTGGCGGTACGGAGTCCAACAATATGGCACTTATTGGAACGGCACTTGCTGCAAAGAGAAAGGGAAACCATATCATTACAACAGCAGTCGAGCATCCAAGTGTCAAGGCAACGGCTTCTTTTTTGGAGGAGCAGGGCTTTCGCATTACATTTCTTTCAGTTGACAGCAGAGGACAGATCTCTTTAGAAGAGTTAAAGGAAGCGCTTACACCTGATACTATTTTAGTATCAATCATGTATGTAAATAATGAGATTGGAACAATTCAGCCTGTAGAGGAAGCTGCAAAGCTGGTTCATGCGACTGTTCCAGGCGCTGTATTTCATGTGGATGCCATTCAGGCATATGGCAAGGTGATGATTCGTCCAAAGCAGCAGGGAATTGATCTTTTGTCTGTCAGCTCACATAAATTCCATGGTCCAAAGGGAGCAGGCTTTTTATATTGCAGCAGCAAGGTTAATCTTCATCCAATCATATTTGGAGGCGGTCAGCAGTCTGGTATGCGTTCAGGAACTGAAAATGTACCTGGTGCAGCAGGTATGGGTCTCGCAGCAGAAATTGCCTACAAGCAGTTTGAACAGAAAAAAGCACATTTAAATGAGCTTCGCCGATATTTTCTGGAGGGTGTTCATCAGCTAGAAGGCATTACCGTAAATGGCTGGGATGAGACTGTGGATGGCGATGAATGTCTGGAAAGACGAGCACCGCATATCGTAAGTGTTAGCTTTTCAGGTGTCAGAAGCGAGGTTTTATTAAATGCATTAAGCGATCGTGGCATCTATGTCTCATCGGGAAGTGCATGCTCTTCGAATCATCCGGCTTTGTCAACGACGCTTCAGGCAATCGGACTAGAAAAGCCACTGCTAGAGGGAACACTTCGTTTTTCCTTCTGTGAGAATACAACAAAGGAAGAGCTTGATCAGGCACTGAAGGCATTGCAGGAACTTCTTCCGATGCTTCGCCGCTACACAAGACGATAGAATGATACCAGGGTATCATTTCACATAAACATTAGATAGAATTGTGAGGAACAACATGAAATATCATGCATTTTTGATAAAGTATGCCGAGATTGGCATTAAGGGAAAAAACCGTTATTTGTTTGAGGATGCGCTTGTAAAGCATATCCGTCTTGCAATGGAGCGTGTTGAGGGTGAGTTTGAAGTAAAGAAGGAGTCTGGACGTATTTACGTGCAGGCACTTAGCGATTATGATTATGATGAGGCAGTAGATGCGTTAAAGCATGTATTTGGAATCGTGTGGATCTGTCCTGTTGTACAGCTTAAAGATGAAGGATATGATAAATTGGCAGAGCAGGTTGTGGAATATATGGGAAATGTATATCCGCAGGGTGATTATACATTTAAGGTACACAGCCGCCGTGCAAGAAAAAATTATCCAAAGGATTCTCAGCAGTTAAATGCAGATCTTGGCGAGGCTATCTTAAAAGCATACGAAAACGCGCGTGTAGATGTTCACAATCCGCAGGTTTTATTGTCTGTTGAGGTTCGTGACACTTGCATCAACGTATATTCTGTATCTATTCCAGGTGCAGGCGGCATGCCTGTTGGAACAGCAGGAAAGGCAATGCTTTTATTGTCTGGCGGAATTGATTCACCAGTTGCAGGCTATATGATTGCAAAAAGAGGCGTTACGATTGAGGCTGTTTATTTCCATGCACCGCCGTATACTAGTGAGCGTGCAAAGCAAAAGGTAGTAGATCTGGCAAAGCTTGTGTCTAAATATGCAACACCGATCAAGCTTCATGTCATCAATTTTACTGATATTCAGCTTTATATTTACGATGCCTGCCCGCATGATGAGCTTACTATTATCATGCGCCGCTATATGATGCGTATCGCTGAGCGCATTGCCATCAAGGATGGCTGCCATGGCTTAATTACTGGAGAGAGCATTGGTCAGGTAGCATCACAGACTATGCAGAGCTTAATGGCAACAAATGAGGTATGCACACTTCCTGTATATCGTCCGGTAATCGGTTTTGACAAGCAGGAGATTGTTGATGTAGCAGAAAAGATTGATACCTTTGAAACATCTATTCAGCCGTATGAGGACTGCTGTACAATTTTTGTTGCAAAGCATCCTGTTACAAAGCCAAATGTAAAGGTAATCAGAAGTTCCGAAAAGAAGCTTGAGGAAAAGATTGATGCGATGGTAGAAGAGGCAGTTAATAGCGCAGAGATTATCTGGTGTAAGGCTTAAAAAAAATAGGGCATCACGAATGTGATGCCCCGATTGGTCAGATAAAACGATCTCTGAAAGTTAAGTTAAAAAAAATTACTGGATGATGTATGGTTCCAGAACCTTCATAACAGTATCAAGATTCTTTTCTTCATGAATGTTTAAATCGATTGGCTTGGAAAGATCCAGAGAAAAGATACCCATAATGGACTTTGCGTCGATAACGTATCTTCCGGAAACTAGGTCAAAATCAGAATCAAACTTGGTCAGGTCATTTACAAAAGACTTAACCTTATCGATAGAATTTAAAGAAATTTTTACTGTAACCATGATAATACCCTCCTGTGAATATGATGTTTGTGAGTTTTTATGTTTGCTTCTTGCGGAATTATCTGTTCTTTAATTTTAGATATACCGAAAAAACGAACATTCATCTTTAAGTTTATAGTACTTGTTTTGAGTAGAAAAGTCAAGGGAAAGTTAGAGAAAGGAAAATGAAAACATGGGAAGACGGGCAGCATTTCACACATTAGGCTGCAAGGTTAATGCATATGAGACGGAAGCAATGGAGGAGCTTTTGCAGACGGCAGGCTACGATATTGTTCCATTTACAGAGCAGGCAGATGTTTATGTTGTTAATACCTGCTCAGTTACAAATATGGCGGAGCGAAAATCAAGACAGATGCTGCACCGCGCAAAAAAATTAAATCCAGAGGCTGTTGTGGTGGCGACAGGCTGCTATGTGCAGGTAAGTGAAGAAGAAGCCAGAGCAGATGCTGCTGTCGATCTTGTTCTTGGAAATAATCAGAAGCGTCAGATTGTGACGGCACTAGATGCTTATTTTGAAGGAAGAGCCTTTGATGATGTGCTCGCAGATGTAGAGAAGGAGCAGTATGAGGAGCTTGAAGTCAGCACAGTTTTAGAGCACACAAGAGCATTTGTAAAGGTCCAGGATGGATGTAATCAGTTCTGCAGTTACTGTATTATTCCATATGCCAGAGGACGTGTGCGAAGCCGTCGTATGGAAAACGTTATAGCTGAGATTAAAAGACTTGCAGAAGCTGGTATCCAGGAGGTTGTGCTGACTGGTATTCATCTAAGCTCTTATGGAAGGGAAATTGATGGGGAAAGTCATTTAATCGAGCTTATTGAAGCCATTCATCCAATTGATGGCATAAGCAGAATACGTCTTGGCTCACTTGAACCGCGTATTATTACAGAGGAATTTGTCGGTCGCTTAAAAAAGCTGCATAAAGTATGTCCTCATTTTCATTTGTCTCTGCAAAGCGGATGTGAGGAAACCTTAAAGCGTATGAATAGACATTACACGCCAGAAGAATACTATGAAAAGTGTAAACTTCTTCGAGCTGCTTTTGAAAATCCAGCAATCACAACAGATGTGATTGTAGGATTTCCGGGAGAGACGGATGAAGAATTTGATAAGACACGTCAGTTTCTTGAGAAAGTGCATTTTTATGAGATGCATATTTTCCGCTATTCCAGAAGAAAAGGAACAAGAGCTGACAAGATGGAAAATCAGATCCCAGAAGAGACAAAGGCACAGCGAAGCGGTATACTTTCGTCACTTGAGTCACAGATGACAAAAGAGTTTAGAACAAAGTGGACAGGAGCGTGCGTCAAAGTTTTATTGGAGGAGCGTCAGGAAATTAATGGTGTCTCCTACATGGTCGGCCATACGCCAGAGTACATAAAATGTGCGGTAGAGACGGATGCGCTAGATAATACGATCATCGATGCAATAATCGAAGGTGAATTGACTGCGGATGTGATGAAGGCACGGTAAATAAAAAAAATACTTGCCGAATTAGACGAAATGTATTACAATATTATTGTTTAGCAGGTTTTGGACTGTAGGAAGGGCGTGAATCAATGGCAGATTTAAAAAATACTCAATTTATTGACATCAACCAGACGAAGCGAATTTCTGTATCAGAAGTAATTCTGAGAGTATATCAGGCGCTCGTAGAGAGGGGATACAATCCGGTCAACCAGATTGTCGGATATATTATGTCCGGTGATCCGACCTATATCACAAGCCACAATAATGCCAGAAGCCTCATCATGAAGGTTGAGCGAGATGAAATTCTCGAAGAACTGATGAGAAACTACGTAGAAACATGCATTGAAAGAAAAGGCAGAGAGAAAAAGTGAGATTATTAGGACTCGACTATGGTTCCAAGACAGTGGGAGTGGCGGTTACTGATCCGTTGGGTTACACTGCTCAGCCGTTAGAAACCATTACAAGAAAAGAGGAGAATAAATTGCGGCGTACACTTGCGCGCATTGAACAGCTGGTAGGAGAATACCAGATCGAAAAGATCGTTTTGGGTTATCCAGTCAATATGGACGGATCAGCAGGAGAGCGTGCAGAGCTTGCGCTTGCGTTTAAAGCAATGCTAGAGCGTAGAACCAAACTTGAGGTGATTATGCAGGATGAGAGGCTGACAACAGTGGCAGCTGATGAAATTCTGCAGGAGTGCGGTATGCCTAGGGAAAAACGAAAAACCGTGATCGATCAGGTAGCAGCAGGGCTTATTTTGCAGGACTTTATGGAAAACACAAAGAAGGGCAGTAAACTTGCTGATAGCGAATCGGACACAGAAGAAAAAAATAATAATAAAAACCTGGAAGTTATGAATAGCACAGCAGACTAGGAAAAAGAAAAGACTGGAGAAGGCGAATGGAAGATAAGATCATTTTGACAGCAGATGATGGAACAGAGGTAACGTTTTATGTGATTGAGGAAACAAGACTCGGTGCAAGTAATTATCTGCTGGTGTCAGATTCGGATGATGAGGATGCAGAGTGTCTGATTTTAAAGGACACATCACGTGATGAGGATCCGGAGGCCGTGTATGAGCTCGTTGAAGATGAGACCGAGCTTGACGCTGTTTCGAAAGTATTTGAAGAACTCCTTTCTGATGAGGATATTACCATTGAGTGATGCACAGAAAATGTAAGTGCGCTATGGCAATAAAGTGAATGAAGACTCCAATCAGTTAATTGGATGAAACATTGGACAGAGAAGTTACGACAGAAAAAAGAGCTGTTTCATAAATGAACAGGAAAAAGGAGGTAAGATTTGAGTACAGTTGAAACAAGTGTCAAGGTCATACCATTAGGAGGTCTTGAGCAAATCGGAATGAATATGACGGTGTTTGAGTATGGAGAAAGCATCATCGTTGTAGACTGCGGTATGTCATTCCCGGGAGATGAGATGCTCGGTATTGATATGGTCATTCCAGATATCACGTATCTAAAACAAAACATTCACAAGGTAAAGGGCGTATTTATTACGCATGGTCACGAGGATCACATCGGTGCATTGCCGTTTTTCTTTAAAGAAATCAATGTTCCGCTTTACGGAACAAAGCTGACTCTTGGAATTATCGAGGGAAAGCTTGAGGAGCACGGCATTACAAAGAGTGTAAAGAGAAAGGTAGTAAAGTATGGCCAGACAATCTCAGCAGGTGATTTTAAAGTAGAGTTTATCCGCACAAATCACAGTATTGTTGATGCAGCAGCACTTGCCATTACTTCTCCGGCAGGAACCATTATTCATACTGGAGACTTTAAGATCGACTATACACCTGTATTTGGTGATATGGCAGACTTACAGCGCTTTGCAGAGCTTGGAAAGAAGGGCGTACTGGCACTTCTTTGCGATAGTACTAATGCACTGCGACCGGGCTTTACAGCGTCTGAGCGTACAGTTGGCCATACATTCGATACAATTTTCTCTGAGCACAGAAACCAGAGAATCATCGTTGCAACATTCGCATCTAATGTAGACCGTGTGCAGCAGATCATCAATACTGCCTACAAATATGACCGCAAGGTTGTTGTAGAAGGACGAAGCATGGTTAACATCATTGGAAAGGCGAGCGAGCTTGGCTACATTAATATTCCAGAAGGCACTTTAATTGATATTGAGCTGCTTCGCAATTACCCACCGGAGAAGACCGTTATTATCACAACAGGAAGCCAGGGCGAGTCTATGGCAGCACTGTCTCGTATGGCAGCAGCAATTCACAGAAAGGTCAGCATCTGCCCAGGTGATCTTGTCGTATTTTCCTCAAATCCGATTCCTGGAAATGAGAAATCTGTATCAAAGGTAATCAATGAATTATGCGTTTTAGGCGCAGAGGTTATTTATCAGGATACGCACGTATCCGGTCACGCATGTCAGGAAGAGATCAAGCTGATGTACTCACTTGTTCGCCCGAAGTATTCAATTCCTGTTCATGGTGAGTTCCGTCATAGAAAGGCACAGGCTGAGATAGCAGAATCTCTTGGAATCCCGAAGGATAATATCTTTATGATTCAGTCCGGCGATGTGCTTGAGTTAAGTGAAGAAAGTGCACTTGTTACCGGACAGGTAACGCACGGCGGTATTCTTGTGGATGGACTTGGCGTTGGTGACGTTGGAAACATAGTTCTTCGTGATCGTCAGAATTTGTCTCAGGATGGTATTATTATTGTTGTTCTGACATTGGAGCGTTACACCAACAACCTGCTTGCAGGTCCAGACATTGTATCAAGAGGATTTGTTTATATACGTGAGTCTGAGAATCTGATGATTGAGGCACAGCAGGTCGTAGAGGATGCTGTATTTGATTGTCTGGATCATAAGATTTCTGATTGGTCAAAGATCAAAAATGAGATTCGCGACAGCTTAAGCAACTACCTGTGGAAGAAGATGAAGCGCAGTCCGATGATTCTTCCGATCATCATGGAAGTGGAGTAAGTGAATGTTTGATTTTGAGCGGGCAACCGATTATATTCGCTCCCTGGAATTACCAGGGAGCACTCTCTGTGAAGAAATTCAAAAAGATGCGCTGGCAGGAGACGTGCCGATTATTCGGCCGGAGACTGCCAGTTTTCTGCTGTTTTTAATTAGTTTGAAAAAGCCGCTTTCTATTCTTGAAGTGGGGACAGCAGTGGGCTATTCAGCGATTCGCATGAGCGAGGTGATGCCAGCTGGTGCAACGATTACGACGATTGAGAAATATCCGCCGCGAATTGAGGAGGCAAAAAGAAATTTTGCAAGAGCACCGCGAGGCTGCGACATCACGCTTCTTGAGGGAGATGCAGCTGATATATTAAAGACGTTGGACAAGCCGTATGACCTGATTTTTATGGATGCGGCGAAGGGACAGTATATTCATTTCCTTCCGGATGTACTAAGACTTTTAGCTCCGGACGGATTTTTATTTTCAGATAATGTACTTCAGGACGGAGATGTTTTGGAGTCAAGATTTGCGGTGACGAGACGCAACCGCACGATTCACAGCAGAATGCGAGAATATCTGACGATGCTGACACATACGCCAGAGCTTACAACATCGGTTATTCCGATTGGAGACGGCGTCTCACTGACAATGAAGAAAAACAAGGAGGAAATGTGATATGGCAGCGAGAAAAAAGCCAGAGCTTTTGATCCCGGCAAGCAGTCTTGACGTATTAAAGACTGCCGTTACCTATGGAGCAGATGCGGTGTATATCGGCGGTGAGGCATTTGGTCTTCGGGCAAAGGCAAAAAATTTTAGCAAAGAGGATATGGCAGAGGGAATCGCCTTTGCGCATGCACATGACGTAAAGGTTTATGTGACAGCTAATATTTTAGCTCATAATGATGACCTTGACGGTGTGCGCGCTTATTTTCGCGAATTAAAGACTATTGGACCAGATGCACTTATCATTTCTGATCCGGGCGTTTTTATGATTGCAAAGAGTGAGCTTCCAGAGATGGAGCTTCATATCAGTACCCAGGCTAACAATTGCAATTATGGAACATTTAATTTCTGGCATCAGCTTGGCGCAAAGCGTGTTGTTTCCGCAAGAGAGCTTTCTCTTTATGAATTAAAGCAGATTCGTGCGCATATCCCAGACGATCTTGAGATCGAGACGTTTGTTCATGGTGCGATGTGTATTTCTTACTCAGGACGCTGTCTTTTAAGCAATTATATGGTAGGACGCGATGCCAATCAGGGTGCATGCACACATCCGTGTCGCTGGAAATATTCTATCGTGGAGGAGACACGTCCGGGCGAATATTATCCTGTTTACGAGAATGAGAGAGGAACATACATCTTTAATTCAAAGGATCTTTGCATGATCGAACACATTCCGGATTTGGCAGAAAGCGGTATCGACAGCTTAAAGGTAGAGGGACGCATGAAGACAGCTCTTTATGTGGCAACTGTAGCGCGCACTTATCGAAAAGCACTTGACGATTATTTTGAGGATCAGAAAAAATATGAAGCAAACATGGAATGGTACAAGGAAGAAATTGGAAAGTGCACATACCGTGAGTTCACAACAGGATTTTTCTATGGAAAGCCTTCTAGTGATGCGCAGATTTACAACAGCAATACCTATGTTAAGAATTACACATATCTGGGAACAGTAGAGTCTATTGACGAGAATGGACGAAGTGTATTTGAACAGAAGAATAAATTTACTGTTGGCGAGACGATTGAGCGCATGAAGCCAGACGGAACTAATGTTTCTCTTAAGGTAATCGGAATTTTTGATGAGGATGGAAATGCGCAGGAGAGCGCACCTCATCCAAAGCAGATGCTTCATGTTGTATTTGATGGCGAGACAGAGCCGCAGGATATTCTGCGAAGACAAGAGCCAGACGAAAAACAGTGATGGAAGGGCATAAAAATGGATATAACGAAAATACCGCAGTATGAGCTGCTTGAACATCATTATGTCAGGGAGCTTGAAAGTGAGGGATATCTGATGCGCCACAAAAAGACAGGCGCACGTGTCTTTATACTGGAAAATGATGACAACAATAAAGTATTTAACATTGCATTTAGAACTGTTCCGACAGATAGCACAGGTGTGGCTCATATTATTGAGCACACTGTGCTTTGCGGATCTGACCGCTACCCGGTCAAGGATCCATTTGTTGAGCTGGCAAAGGGATCTTTAAATACATTTTTAAATGCAATGACATATTCAGATAAGACAATGTATCCTCTTGCAAGCACAAATGATAAGGATTTCTTTAATTTGATGTCTGTCTATATGGACGGTGTCTTTCATCCAAATATCACAAAAGAGAGAAAGATTTTCGAGCAGGAGGGCTGGCACTATGAGATGGACAGTCCGGATGGTGAGCTGACATACAACGGTGTTGTGTATAATGAGATGAAGGGCGCCTTCTCAAGTGCAGACGAGATTCTTGGCCGTCAGGTGAAGGCTGCACTTTATCCTGACACGACATATGCATATGAGTCAGGCGGAGATCCAGAATTTATCACAGATCTGACATATGAGTCATATCTGGAGTTTTATCATACTTATTATCATCCTTCAAACAGCTATATTTATCTGTATGGTGATCTTGATATGGAAAAAGCACTCAATTGGATGGATCATGAGTACTTAAGTCATTACGAGAAAAAAGAGATTGACTCAGCAGTTACACTTCAAAAGCCGTTCAACAAGATGAAGGAGATTTCGCTGTGTTATGCAGCTTCTGAGGATGACGATGAGGGTACTTATTTTACATGGTCAAAGGTTGTGTCAAATGCACTTGATCTTGAAAAGTATCTTGCATTTCAGGTTTTAGAGTATGTTCTTCTTGATGCACCTGGTGCGCCTCTTAAACAGGCACTTCTTGATGCTGGAATCGGTGTAGATATTTATGGAGGCTTCGAGGATGGTATTTTGCAGCCATCATTTGAGGTTACTACAAAAGGTGCCAGACAAGAGCAAAGAGAAATCTTTGTGGAGACAATTGAGGCAACGTTGAGAAAGCTTGCAGAGGAAGGCTTACAGAAGCGTTCACTTCTTGCTGGTTTAAACAGCTTACAGTTTCGCTTAAAAGAGGGCGATTTTGGCCGTTGGCCGAAAGGTCTTATGTATGGACTAGATCTTTTTGACAGCTGGCTTTATGATGACAATGCTGCATTTTTGCTTTTAGAGACGCAGGATGCGATGGATGAACTCTACAAAAAGGCAGAGGGAAGCTATTTTGAGCAGCTGATAAAAGAGTGTCTGATTGACAATTCATTTGGTGTTGTGGCAATGGCTGTGCCAAAGGTTGGTCTTGATGCTGAAAATGAAGAAAAGACAGCAGAGAAGCTTCGTGTTTATAAAGATTCTCTCTCAAAAGAAGAGATTGAAGAAATTGTGCGTCACACAAAGGAGTTAAAGGAATATCAGGAAACTCCAAGCACGAAAGAAGAGCTTGAGACTATTCCTATGCTGACACGCGCAGATATTAAGCGTGATGTGCTGCCGCTTTACAATGAAGAGCGAAGCATGGATGGAGTGAAGGTATTATTTCACGAGATGTCAACAAAAAAGATCGGCTATTTGGAGCTTGTATTTGATGCTGATTTTGCAGATCTTTCAGAGCTTCCATATCTGTCTTTATTAAAGCAGATTTTAGGTGTTGTGGCAGCAGGAGAATACAGCTATACAGAGCTGATGGATGAGGTTAATATTCATACGGGTGGCATTGATCCAGGCTTTGTTGTGCTGCAGCCAGAGACAGGAAGACCAACTGTGCGTTTTTCTTTCCGCATAAAGGCATTTTATCATGAGCTTGAGACAGCAGTTAACCTTACAGCTAAGATGATGTATCAGTCTGATCTTGCAAATGAGAAGCGTCTGTTAGAGATAATCGGTGAGACGCGTTCACAGCTGTATGAGCGCCTAAAGAGTGCTGGACATAATACGTCAATCAAGAGGGCATCCTCCTATCACAGTGAGTCAGGCTACTTAAATGAGATTATGACGGGTATTTCGTTCTATGAATTTTTAAATGATTTGTATGATCACTTCGAAGAACGAAAGGGTATGATAATTGAGAAGCTGCGCGCTGTCAGTCATCGACTGTTTAATAAAAGAGCGCTTCTTGTCAGCTTTACCGCAGATAAGGAAGGCTATGATGTTTTAGAAAAGGCAATGGATACGCTTATCAGGCATATGCCAGATGAGCCTTTTGTAAAGGCAGATTGGAATATGCCGCTTGAAAAGAAAAATGAGGGCATATGCTGTGCATCACAGATTCAATTTGTGGGAAGAACAGGCAATTATAAGGATGCCGGGCTGCCATTTAGAGGATCACTTCTTGTGCTGCAAAATATCTTAAATTATGATTATCTGTGGATACGTCTGCGCGTCAAGGGCGGTGCTTATGGCTGTATGTCCGGTTTTGGACGTGATGGTGACTGTTATATGGTATCTTATCTTGATCCTAAGCTTGCCGAAACAAATGAAGTATATGATAAGCTTCCAGAATATCTTGAGCAGTTTGATCAGGATGAGAGAAGTATGGACCGATATGTTATAGGTGCAATTAGTGAGATGGACATTCCGAAAAATCCAGCAGCGCTTGGTGTGCGTGGTCTTACTGCGTATTTAAGTGGAATCACAAGAGAGCAGCTTCAAAAGGAGCGAGATGAAGTGATTGATACAGATGCCAAGGAAATTCGTGCACTTGTGCCGTATGCGAAAGCGGTACTTTCTAATAATTGCCTTTGCGTAGTTGGAAATGAAAACAAGATAAAAGAAAACAGCTCACTTTTTATAACGGTACGATCATTGTAGTTTGCTACACTGGAAAGGAAATAAAATATGGAAAAACAGAAAAAATCAGGCTTTATTGCACTGGTCGGACGTCCAAACGTGGGAAAGTCCACGTTGATGAATCATCTGATTGGACAAAAGATTGCGATCACATCAAGAAAGCCTCAGACAACGAGAAATCAGATCCGCACCGTCTATACAGATGAGCGCGGTCAGGCCGTTTTTCTGGATACGCCGGGTATCCATAAGGCACAGAATCGTCTGGGCACATATATGGTAGAGGTTGCGCAGAAAACATTTTCACAGGCTGACATTGTCATGTGGCTTGTTGAGCCGACCACCTTTATCGGAAGAGGCGAGCAAGAGATTGCAAAGAAGCTTCGCCAGCTCAAGTGTCCTGTCTTTTTGATCGTCAACAAGACTGATACAGTAAAGAAGGAAGCAGTGGCAGAGTGCATCAAGGCATACCGTCAAATTGCAGACTTTAATGAGGTGGTAGCCGTTTCTGCACTTAGAAGTGTCAATACAGATACACTGCTTGATACTGTATTTCGTTATCTGCCGTATGGACCAATGTATTATGATGAGGATACTGTCACTGATCAGCCAATGCGTCAGATTGCAGCAGAGATGATTCGAGAGAAGGCACTTAGACGTCTTCAGGAAGAAATTCCGCACGGCATTGCAGTTACAATCGAGCAGATGAAAGAGCGCCCGGATGGCTCTGTGATGGATATCGAAGCATCCATTATATGTGAGCGTGAGTCTCATAAGGGAATCATTATCGGCAAGGGCGGCTCGATGCTAAAAGCAATCGGAAGTGATGCACGTCGTGACATCGAAGACATGCTTGAGATGAAGGTTAATTTAAAGCTGTTTGTCAAGGTGCGTAAGGACTGGCGCGACAGCGACCTTTACATGAAGAACTTTGGATATCACGAGGACGAGAAGTAAGCTTATAGAAAGGAAAACAAATGGATACCGTAACAGTGAACGGAATGGTTCTGTCTGCCATGCCAATAGGTGAATATGACAGGCGAATTGTGCTTTTGACAACAGATCTTGGGCGAATCAGCGCATTTGTGCGTGGGGCAAGACGGCCAAACAGTTCGCTGTTAGCTGCGGCACGTCCGTTTTCCATGGGTATATTTACACTGCATGCCGGACGAGATTCGTACACAGTACAGGCTGCTTCAATAAAGGAGTATTTTGAGGCAGTCAGCTCTGATGTGACTAAGATGGCATATGGCTGCTATTTCCTTGAGGCAGCAGGTTTTGCCTCAGAGGAAAATGATGATGGAAGAGAATTGCTGAATCTTCTTTATTTCTCATTAAAGGCATTGGAAAATCAGGCTATTCCAGATGAGCTTGTGCGTCTTGTTTATGAGCTTCGTCTGTTTTTAGTGACGGGCGTTTATCCGCAGGTATTTGAGTGCAGTGTATGTAAAAGCAAACTCACAAAAGGCTGGCTGTCTGTCGAGCGGGGAAATTGTGTCTGTGAAGAATGTGCAAAAAGAAAAAATGAGGCACATACATCGGCGCGTCTTTATCTGGATGAATCAGCTATGTATACGCTTCAGTATATTCTGACGGCTCCAATCGGCAGACTTTACACATTCTGTCTTGAAGAGCCAGTTAAGCGTACACTTTATGATCTGACAGTGAAATGGCGCAGACGATACTTTTCAAGAGAGTTTAAATCATTGCAGGTTCTTGAGGAGATGGTGCACTTTATGGGCACTTTGTAAGCCATTTTGCCTGCTTTTTATGTGATTAGAGCAGATTGCTGACACATTTGTAAAGAAATGTTAAAGAAATAGGAAGATTTTATACTTGAAATATTCGCCAAGATACCATAGAATGTATAAAAGATAAGTCTCTGCCGAAAAGAGGCAGTAATGAGAGGAAAGAAAAGTATGAGAAACAGGATGATACGGATAAAAATAGCCAGTCTTATGGCAGGGCTTGTGGCGGCGGTCAGTTTAGAAGGCTGTGGATTGTTTACGAAGTCATATGACTTTACAGAAGCCGAAAACAGCATTTACGTGGAAGACAATGCTACAATCCGTGCTGCCATGATTTCTGACTTTGATAAGGATTACTACAGTATCGACGAGCTTGCAGGTGTGGCACAGCAGGAGGCGCTGTCTTTCAACAAAAATGTGTATGGCTGCTCCTATTATAGCTATGATCAGATGACAAAGGAAGAAAAAGAAAGTATTCTTCTTCCAGTGTGCTACGAAAAGGCAGTAGTGAAGGACAAAAAAGCAAGCGTCGTATTTACGTATGCAAATGGTGATACCTATACAGGCTTTAATTCTGCTGAGATTCAAAATGCCGGTGGAAGCAAGCTTTACACATCACAGCTTGGCAGCAGTACCATGGCACTTAGCGGCGATTTTGTCACAAGCGATGGTCAAAAGCATATCAGCAATGAAGATTTGATGAAAAAGACAGATTATTGTCTTGTGTACGCAGATTACCCTGTAACTGTATTTGGTGAGCATGATATTGCATATGTTTCCCCAAATGTTACAGTTCTGGCATCAAACTGTGCCCAGATCACTGGCAATGACGGTGGGTATATCATTTTCAAGTAGTCACAGTGAGCAAAGCGCAATCTTTCGTTTTGCGAACAGTAACTTTATAAAACATTTTTGGAGGAAGAACGATTATGGAAAAGACATTAGAGAAAATTGTAGCTCTTGCAAAGTCCAGAGGCTTTGTATATCCAGGATCTGAGATTTACGGCGGTCTGGCAAATACATGGGATTATGGTAATCTCGGTGTTGAACTTAAGAATAATGTGAAAAAGGCATGGTGGCAGAAGTTTGTTACTGGCAATCCTTATAATGTAGGTGTAGACTGTGCAATCCTGATGAACCCACAGACATGGGTAGCTTCAGGTCATCTGGGCGGTTTCTCTGATCCGTTAATGGACTGTAAGTGCTGCCATGAGCGTTTCCGTGCTGATAAGCTGATTGAGGATTACTATGCTGAGCAGGGACAGGAGCCGGAAAAGCCAATTGACGGCTGGACAACACAGGAGATGAAGGAGTTCATCGATGAGAAGAATATTTGCTGTCCGACATGCGGAAAGCATGATTTCACTGATATTCGTCAGTTTAATTTGATGTTTAAGACATTCCAGGGTGTTACTGAGGATGCAAAGAATACCGTATATCTTCGTCCGGAGACTGCACAAGGTATCTTCGTAAACTTCAAAAATGTACAGAGAACATCACGTAAGAAGCTTCCATTTGGTATTGGCCAGATCGGAAAGTCCTTCCGTAACGAGATTACACCAGGAAACTTTACATTCCGTACAAGAGAGTTCGAGCAGATGGAGTTAGAGTTCTTCTGTGAGCCAGGTACTGATCTTGAGTGGTTCCAGTATTGGCGTCAGTACTGCATCGACTGGTTAAAGAGCCTTGGCATCAAGGAAGACGAGATGCGTGCAAGAGATCATTCTCCTGAGGAGCTGTGCTTCTATTCTAAGGGAACAACTGATATCGAGTTCTTATTCCCGTTTGGATGGGGTGAACTTTGGGGTATCGCAGACCGTACCGATTACGATTTAACTCAGCATCAGAACACATCTGGTGAGGATATGACCTACTTTGATGATGAGAAGAAGGAGCGTTACATTCCATATGTTATCGAGCCATCTCTTGGAGCTGACCGTGTAACACTGGCATTCCTTTGTGCAGCATATGACGAGGAAGAGTTAGAGGGCGGCGATGTTCGTACTGTTCTTCATTTCCATCCGGCACTGGCACCAGTAAAGATCGGTGTGCTTCCGCTTTCTAAGAAGCTCAATGATGGTGCTATGAAGGTATATGAGCAGCTTATCAAAAAGTACAACTGTGAGTTTGATGACCGCGGTGCAATTGGAAAGCGTTACAGAAGACAGGATGAGATCGGAACACCGTTCTGCATCACCTATGACTTTGATTCTGAGACTGATGGCTGCGTAACTGTTCGTGATCGTGATACCATGAAGCAGGAGCGTGTTGCTATTGCAGATCTTAAGGCATATTTCGAAGAAAAGTTTGATTTCTAAAGAGTTTTGCAACTAAACCCAAAGGCGGGTATCCGGAGAAATCCGGCCTGTCTTTGGGCTTTTTTAATATGTGCAATATGAACGGAAGAGAAAGAAAAAAATCGGCACTTTGTCACTTTACCATAGCGCATTGTATAAATACACAAAAACACGCTAAAAAATTTATTTTATTTTTAAAAAACACATATTGACGTAATTTAATTCATGTAGTACCATATACATGTCGGTTTTCAAAGCCGGTAACAAAAATCCACCCGATCGACATCAGTGCATTTGACATCTCTAGGTTTCGGGTGGGCAGGTAGAGTAGAGTGAAAATCAGCATTCACTCCGATGTCCGAAAAATAGAGTTGGATATTGTAAGAGGTCGCTCCAGAGCGGCAGATTGAGAGGTCATAATGTCTTACGTAGATGAAGTGCTGCAGAAGGTTGCAGAGAAGAATCCAGGCGAGAAAGAGTTTCAGCAGGCAGTTAAGGAAGTTCTTGATTCCCTTCGTCCGGTAATTGAGGCAAATGAGGAGCAGTACCGCAAAGATGCTTTGCTTGAAAGAATGACAGAGCCAGAGCGTATTATTACATTCCGTGTACCGTGGGTAGATGACAACGGACAGGCTCATGTAAATAGAGGTTTCCGTGTACAGTTTAACAGTGCAATCGGACCGTACAAGGGTGGACTTCGTCTTCACCCATCTGTAAATCTTGGTATTATCAAGTTCCTTGGTTTTGAGCAGACCTTTAAGAACTCACTGACAGGACTTCCAATCGGAGGCGGCAAGGGTGGTTCTGATTTTGATCCGAAGGGCAAGTCAGACCGTGAAATTATGAAATTCTGCCAGAGCTTTATGACAGAGCTGTATCGTCACATTGGCGCAGATACAGATGTACCGGCTGGTGACATTGGTGTAGGCGGAAGAGAGATTGGCTATCTGTATGGACAGTATAAGAGACTGACTGGTCTGTACGAGGGCGTTTTAACTGGTAAGGGTCTGACATACGGTGGTTCTCTTGCAAGAACAGAGGCTACTGGTTATGGTCTTGTATATATGGTTCGCGAGATGCTGTTAAATGCAGGTATGACCATGGAAGGAAAGACAGTTGCTGTTTCCGGTTCCGGAAATGTTGCAATTTACACAACCGAGAAGGCTCAGCAGTATGGCATGAAGGTTGTTACATTAAGTGATTCTAACGGTTGGATTTATGATCCAAACGGCATTGATCTTGACCTTGTAAAGCAGATCAAGGAAGTTCGCCGCGGAAGAATCAAAGAGTACGCAGAAGCAAAGCCAGGTGTTGAGTATCATGAAGGCAAGGGTGTATGGAGCGTTAAGTGTGATATCGCACTTCCATGCGCAACTCAGAATGAGTTAGACCTTGAGGATGCAAAGCAGTTAAAGGCAAATGGATGCTTCCTTGTAGCAGAGGGTGCAAACATGCCATCCACCAGAGAAGCAACAGACTTCTTCTTAGAGAGTGGAATGATGTTCATGCCAGGAAAGGCTGCAAACGCAGGCGGTGTTGCAACATCTGCACTTGAAATGAGCCAGAATAGCGAGAGACTTTCCTGGACATTCGAGGAAGTAGACGAGAAGCTGCACAATATCATGATCAATATCTTCAAGAAGGTAGACGAAGCAGCAAAGAAATACGGCTACGAAGGAAACTATGTAATGGGTGCAAACATCGCAGGTTTCGAGAAGGTCGTAGAAGCTATGAACGCACAGGGTATTGTATAATCCTCTCAACATAATAAATATATTAATAAGAGCCGGGCAGTGCTGCCCGGCTCTTATTGTTCCCAAAATTTTCACAATTTTTTTTCCCAAATGTATTGACAATACGTCCCGATAGTGCTATTTTATAATCGTTAGCACTCAGGGATGATGAGTGCTAATAGAAACAAAGGAAAAGGAAGTGAGCTTGTGGAACTAGATGACAGAAAATGGAAGATTTTTACAGCAATCATTAAAAATTATCTGGAGACTGGTGAACCGGTAGGCTCACGGACGATTTCTAAGTACACGGACTTAAACTTAAGTTCAGCCACGATTAGAAATGAGATGGCAGATCTTGAGGAGATGGGGCTTATCATTCAGCCACATACATCTGCCGGACGAATCCCGTCGGATAAGGGCTATCGCCTGTATGTGGATCATCTGATGAAGACACGTGAAAAGGAAAACAATGAGCTTCAGGAAGTTGTAGTCAAGAGAGTAGACCGGCTTGAGCTTTTGCTAAAGCAGATGGTTAAGGTTCTTGCAGCAAATACCAATTATGCGACGATGATTACAGGACCGCAGGTTGGTGCAAATAAGCTTAAGTTTTTACAGCTTTCACGAATGGAGGAAGGAAAGCTTTTAGCCGTTATCGTAGTCGAAGGAAATCTTGTAAAGAACACGATTTTAAATATCGAAAGCGACATCAGCGAGGAAGAGCTTCTTAAATTAAATGTCCTCATTAACAGCGCCTTGAATGGTTTGACGATAGACCAGATTAATCTGGGAATCATCACACAGCTAAAGGAGCAGGCAGGAGATTACAGCTGCGTTGTAGGAAGTGTGCTTGAGGCGGTCGCAGAGGCGATCAAACATGAATCGGCACCGGTAATTTATACGAGCGGTGCAAATAATATATTCCGTTACCCAGAACTTTCGGATGAGAAAAATGCACAGCGTCTGATTTCCACATTTGAGGAAAAGGAAGAGCTTGCAAAGCTGCTTGAGGATAATTTAGATAAGAACTCGGAGAGCGGTTCACAGAGCAATTCGGGCATTCAGGTTTATATCGGTGAGGAGAACGGCATGCAGGATATGAAGGACTGCAGCGTAGTAACCGCAAGATATGATTTGGGTGATGGCGTTCAGGGAACTCTTGGTGTGGTAGGACCAAAGCGTATGGATTACGAAAAGGTTGTAGGCACATTGAAGAATTTAAGAGATCAGCTGGATGCAATTTATAAAAAAAATGAACCTTAGGTCAGGCCTGAGGAAAGATCCTGAAAAACAGGAGATAGAAAGGCGGATGTATCGTGACAGACATGGAAAAAGAAACAGTTACTGATGAGATTCTTGAAGAGACCGAGCAGGAGTCTGCTGAAGATATGAGTCAGGAGCAGACAGATGCACAGGCTGCCGAGAATCAGCCGGATGACAAGGATGTGCAGACAGATGATAAGAAGCGCTTCTTTGGCAAGAAAAAAGATAAGAAAGATAAGCAGATCGAAGATCTGACAGCGCAGCTTGATGATTTGAGAAAACGTAATCTTGCAGAGTTTGAGAACTTCCGCAAGAGAACTGAAAAAGAAAAATCAACCATGTTCGACATGGGAGCAAAGTCAGTTGTAGAGAAGCTTCTTCCAATTATAGATAACTTCGAGCGTGGATTCGCAGGTCTTAGCGAGGAGCAGATGAGCGATCCATTTGTAAGCGGTATGGATATGGTTTACAAGCAGCTTGTAAAAGCACTTGCAGATATGGGTGTTGAGCCTATTGAAGCAGTTGGCAAGCCATTTGATCCAAACCTGCACAACGCTGTGATGCATGTTGAGGATGAGAACCTTGGCGAAAACACAGTTGCTCAGGAGTTCCAGAAAGGCTATTTATATCATGGAAGTGTTGTAAGACATTCTATGGTACAGGTTGCAAATTAAATTAAAGTTAGCATATTAGACGCAGCAAAAGCTGCATATTTGATAAAGAAAGATTTGATTACAAAACATTAAAAGATCAATCTAGGAGGAAATTAGATTATGGGAAAGATTATTGGTATTGACTTAGGTACTACAAACTCTTGTGTAGCAGTTATGGAAGGTGGAAAGCCAGTTGTTATAACAAATACAGAGGGTGTTCGTACAACACCATCCGTTGTTGCATTTACAAAGACTGGTGAGCGTCTTGTAGGTGAGCCGGCAAAGCGTCAGGCTGTTACAAATGCAGACCATACCATTTCTTCTATTAAGAGACATATGGGTACTGATTATAAAGTAACAATTGATGATAAGAGATATACCCCACAGGAGATCTCCGCAATGATCCTTCAGAAGTTAAAGGCAGATGCAGAGGCTTATCTGGGTGAGAAGGTAACTGAGGCAGTCATCACTGTTCCGGCATATTTCAACGATGCACAGCGTCAGGCAACAAAGGATGCTGGTAAGATTGCAGGTCTTGATGTAAAGCGTATCATCAACGAGCCTACAGCAGCAGCTTTAGCATATGGTCTTGATAACGAGCATGAGCAGAAGATCATGGTATACGACCTTGGTGGTGGTACATTCGATGTTTCTATCATTGAGATCGGTGATGGCGTTATCGAAGTATTAGCAACTGCTGGTGACAACCACTTAGGTGGAGATGACTTTGATAACAAGGTTACTCAGTGGATGTTAGACGAGTTCAAGAAGACTGAGGGTGTTGATCTGTCTAACGATAAGATGGCACTTCAGAGATTAAAGGAAGCAGCAGAGAAGGCAAAGAAAGAGCTGTCTACTGCTACTACCACAAACATCAATCTTCCGTTTATCACCGCTACTGCTGAGGGACCGAAGCACTTAGATATGACACTGACAAGAGCAAAATTCGATGAGCTGACTGCAGATCTGATCGCTCGTACTGAGAGACCAGTAAGAGAGGCTCTTGAGGGTGCTGGACTGACAGCAGCAGAGCTTGATAAGGTTCTTCTTGTAGGTGGTTCAACACGTATGATTTCCGCACAGGATAAGGTTCGTGCACTGACTGGTAAGGAGCCGTCTAAGACACTGAACCCAGATGAGTGTGTAGCAATCGGTGCTTCCATTCAGGGTGGTAAGTTAGCAGGTGATTCAGGTGCAGGTGATATCCTTCTGCTTGATGTTACTCCGTTAACTCTTTCAATCGAGACTATGGGTGGTGTTGCTACTCATCTGATCGAGAGAAATACTACAATCCCGACAAAGAAGAGCCAGATCTTCTCTACCGCAGCTGATAATCAGACAGCAGTAGATATCAACGTAGTACAGGGTGAAAGACAGTTTGCCCGCGACAATAAATCTCTTGGACAGTTCCGTCTGGATGGCATTCCACCGGCAATGCGTGGAGTACCTCAGATCGAGGTTACCTTTGATATCGATGCCAATGGTATCGTAAATGTATCTGCAAAAGACCTTGGAACAGGAAAAGAGCAGCACATTACCATCACAGCAGGATCCAACCTGTCCGATGATGATATCGATAAAGCAGTCAAAGAAGCCGCTGAGTTCGAAGCTCAGGATAAGAAACGCAAAGAGGGCATCGATACCCGCAACGAAGCAGACAGCATGGTATTCCAGACAGAGAAAGCACTCAATGAAGTGGGTGACAAAGTAGATGCTTCGGAGAAAGAAAAAGTTCAGGCTGAGATTGACAAAGTAAAAGCAATTCTTGAGAGAACACAGCCAGAGTCTATGACAGATGCTGATATCGAAGAATTGAAAGCAGCAAAAGAATCCTTGATGACAAACTCACAGCAGGTATTTGCTAAGATGTATGAGCAGGCACAGCAGGCAGCTGGCGGCGCTCAGGGTGCAGCTGGTCCGGATATGGGAGCAGCAGGACAGCAGACAGCAGATAACGGCGGAGACGACGTTGTCGATGGAGATTTCAGAGAACTGTAATCAACCTTGATAGATTCCGATGTTACGGCTCGTACTCTGGTGCGGGTCGTACTGTCGGTTATAACGAAGAGTGAGTGAATGGAGGATAAAAATGGCTGATAAGCGTGATTATTATGAGGTATTAGGGGTAGACCGCAATGCCGATGATGCTACCCTGAAACGTGCCTATAGAAAATTGGCAAAAAAATATCACCCTGATACAAATCCCGGAGATAAAGATGCCGAAGCAAAATTTAAAGAAGCATCCGAAGCGTATGCCGTATTGAGCGACCCGGATAAGAGACGTCAGTATGATCAATTTGGTCACTCTGCGTTTGAAAATGGTGCTGGCGGAGCCGGCGGCTTCGACTTTTCCGGTATGGATATGGGCGATATTTTTGGCGACATATTCGGCGACTTCTTTGGCGGCGGAGCCAGAAGACGTGATCCCAATGCACCGACAAGAGGTGCGAACATCCGCGCGCAGGTCCGCATCACATTGGAAGAGGCCTGCTTTGGCGTAGAAAAAGAACTGGAACTGACATTGAAGGACGAATGCCAGACCTGTCACGGAACCGGAGCCAAACCGGGAACTTCACCGGAAACCTGTGCTACCTGCGGTGGTAAAGGTCAGGTGGTGACATCCCAGAAATCCTTATTTGGTATGGTACAGAATGTATCCACATGTCCACATTGTCATGGTACCGGAAAAGTGGTCAAGGACAAATGTTCCGACTGCCACGGAACCGGTTACATTGCAAGCAAAAAGAAGATTCAGGTATCGATCCCGGCAGGAATCGACCATGGACAGAGTGTACGTATCCGTGGAAAGGGCGAGCCGGGCACCAACGGCGGAGCACGTGGCGACCTTCTTGTAGAAGTATACGTACAGCCGCATGAAGAATTTGAACGCCATGACTACGACCTGTATTCCGAAGTGAAGATTTCTTACCCGAAAGCCGTACTCGGTGGCGAAGTAACGGTAAAAACCATCGACGGAGAAGTGGCATGTACGATCAAACCGGGCACCCAGACCGGAACGCGTATGCGTCTGCGTGGAAAAGGTGTGCCTTCCCTGCGCAACAAAAAACTGCGTGGTAACCATTATGTGGACTTCGTTGTCGATGTCCCGACATCCGTTACGAAAGAGCAGAAAAAACTGTTGCAGCAGTTAGAAGAAACCTTTGACGGAAAATCAGGGAAAAAATTCAAAAGAAAATAAAGAGAAAAGAAATGATGCGCCGGTAGAAGTTGTCTGCCGGCGCTTTTTCATGAAAATAATAAATATCTCCCCTTTACATCCCCTCCTTAAAGTGTTATGATATATACTATATGTTGTGGCTGGGGAAAAACAAAACACTATATATTTGCAGATATCAGGGGCGAAAGACGTTAGTTCCCCGATATCCTTTATGATAAAAGGAAAATACCAACGTGCAACAGAAAGAAAAGATAGGAGATGACAGGCACAGATGGGTAGTGTATGGGTAATAAAGCGAAATGGTGAAGAAGTTGAGTTTGATGCGGAAAAGATCAGCAATGCGATTCAAAAAGCCAATCATGAGGTGACGGATGATAAAAAACTGACGCTTTTGCAGATTGCGGACGTGACGAGAAAAGTGGTGGAGAGAATCGAAAAAGCATCGCATGCCGTCAATGTAGAGCGAATTCAGGATTTGGTAGAAATTGCCATTATGGAAGAGGGCGGATACGAGATTGCGCAGAAATATGTGCGTTACCGCTATCAGCGTGAGATTGCGAGAAAAGCCAATACGACCGATGCAGAGATTTTGTCGCTCATTGAGTGCAGCAACGAAGAAGTCAATCAGGAAAATTCCAACAAAGATGCAAGCATCAATTCGACGCAGCGCGATTATATGGCGGGTCAGGTCAGCAAGGACCTTACGATGCGTCTGCTGCTGCCGAAAGAAATTGTAGATGCACACAATGAGGGAATCATTCATTTTCACGACTCCGATTATTATGCACAAAAAGAACATAACTGCGATCTGATCAATCTCGAAGATATGCTTCAAAACGGAACGGTCATCAGCGAGACAATGATCGAAAAACCGCATTCTTTCTATACCGCGTGCAATGTTACGACGCAGATCGTAGCGCAGGTGGCGAGCAACCAGTACGGAGGCCAGTCATTTTCTCTTGCTCATCTGGCGCCGTTTGTGGACATCAGCCGAAAGAAAATCTATAAAGAAGTGGAAACCGAATTTGAGGAAAACGAACTGGAAAAAGACGAAGAAAAGATAAAGAAAATTACGGAAAAACGGCTTTTAGATGAGATTAAGCGCGGGATTCAGACCATTCAGTATCAGCTCATTACACTGATGACCTGCAATGGACAGGCGCCGTTTGTCACAATGTTTATGTATCTGGATGAAGTGGAAGGCCAGACACGGTATGACCTTTCGCTTCTTATCCGTGAAGTGCTGACACAGCGGATCCAGGGGGTAAAAAACGAAAAAGGTGTCTGGATCACGCCGGCATTTCCGAAGCTGATCTATGTGCTCGACGAGGACAATATTTCGGAAGATTCCCCGTATTATGCGTTGACGGAACTTGCCGCCGAATGCACGGCAAAACGTATGGTTCCGGATTACATTTCGGCGAAGGTCATGCGTGAATTAAAGCAGGGGGATGTGTATACATGCATGGGCTGCCGTTCCTTTCTGACGGTGGAAGACAGTCAGCGGAATCCGGATGGAAGCCATAAATATTATGGAAGATTTAACCAGGGAGTCGTGACAATCAATCTTGTTGATGTGGCGTGCTCATCGTACGGCGACATGGACATGTTCTGGAAAATATTGGACGAAAGACTGGAACTTTGTCACCGTGCCCTGCGCTGCCGCCATGAGCGCCTTCTCGGCACCGTTTCCGATGTGGCACCGATCTTGTGGCAGCATGGAGCGCTTGCGCGCCTGAAAAAGGGAGAGACGATTGATAAACTATTGTATAACGGTTATTCGACCATTTCCCTCGGCTATGCCGGATTGTACGAAATGTGCGTGCGAATGACCGGAGAAAGCCATACGGCAAAAAAAGGACATGATTTTGCATTGGCAGTCATGCAGAAATTAAACGACAAATGTGCCGAATGGAAGGCTGCTGAAAATATCAGCTATTCGGTTTACGGCACACCGATGGAATCAACGACCTACAAATTTGCCAAATGCCTGCAAAAGCGGTTTGGACGGATCAAAGGCGTGACGGATAAAAACTATATTACCAATAGTTACCATATTCACGTGACCGAGCCAATCAACGCGTTTGATAAATTGACATTTGAATCGGAATTTCAGAAACTGTCGCCCGGCGGTGCCATCAGCTATGTGGAAGTGCCGAATATGCAGCACAACATACCGGCGGTACTTGCGGTAATGCGGCATATATACGAAAATATCATGTACGCGGAACTCAATACGAAAAGCGATTTCTGCGAGGCCTGCGGATACGACGGCGAGATTCAGATAAAAACCGATGAAAAAGGAAAACTTGTCTGGGAATGCCCAAATTGCGGTAACCGCGACACCGACACACTGTTCGTTGCCCGCCGCACTTGTGGCTATATCGGAACCCAGTTCTGGAACCAGGGAAGAACCCAGGAAATCAAAGACCGGGTGTTGCATTTGTAAAAAAATCCTTGCGTTATAATCCATAATCCATTATTATAGAAGATATTAACGCACTGACAGGAGGACTTTATGGAAAAGAAAAAACGAGGGAGTTTTACAGGGACACTGGGATTTGTACTGGCGGCAGCAGGGAGTGCCGTTGGACTTGGAAATATTTGGAGATTTCCGTATCTTGCAGCGAAAAATCACGGCGGCGTGTTTATTATCTGCTACATCATATTGGCATTGACATTTGGATTTGCGCTTCTTACAACCGAGATCGCGATAGGGCGAAAGACCAAGCAGAGCCCGCTTACCGCGTATGCAGCCATTCATCCAAAATGGGGAAAATTAGGCGTACTTGCCTGCCTGGTACCGACGATCATTTTGCCGTATTATTGTGTGATCGGTGGATGGGTTGTCAAATATTTCACTGTATTTGCGACAGCCAAAGCGCATAATGCGGCGCAGGATAGTTTCTTTAACAACTTTATTACATCGCAGTATGCACCGATTTTCTTTATGATGATATTCTTAGGAGCGACAGCGGCAGTCGTGCTTTGCGGCGTGGATAAAGGAATTGAAAAAGCCAGCAAATTTATCATGCCGATCTTATTGGTACTTATCATTGGAATTTCCGTCTATTCGCTGACGATAAAATTCACGGATGCGAATGGGGTTACCCGAACCGGACTTGACGGTTTAAAAGTATATCTCGTTCCGGATGTCAGCGGAATGACGTTCAAAGACTGGGTTGTGATCATTATGGATGCGATGGGGCAGCTGTTCTTCTCCATCAGTGTAGCGATGGGAATTATGGTAGCCTATGGTTCTTATGTGCCAAAAGATGTAAATTTGATGAAATCCATCAACCAGATTGAGATTTTTGATACCGTGGTGGCACTTCTTGCGGGCCTTATGATCGTACCGGCAATTTATGTATTTATGGGGATTGAAGGAATGTCCGGCGGACCGGGATTGATGTTTGTTTCCCTTCCGAAAGTATTTGACCAGATGGGCGGTGTCGGCATCGCCATCGGTGTCGCATTTTTCCTGATGGTGCTCTTTGCGGCAGTGACATCTTCCGTGTCAGTCATGGAAGCTATCGTGTCAAGTATGATGGATAAGTTCCATTGGTCGAGAAAGAAAGGTGGAATTATTGTAACCATTTATGCATTTATCGGTGGAATCATTGTCTGCCTCGGTTACAACTTGTTTTACTTTGAACTGCCGCTGCCAAATGGAAGTGTAGCACAGATCTTAGATATTATGGATTATATCAGTAATAATATTCTGATGCCGTCCGTAGCTGTACTTACTTGTATTTTGATCGGCTGGGTTGTGAAACCGGATGTCATCATCAATGAAGTAACGCAGAATGGAGAATACAAATTCAGCAGAAAAGGATTGTATATCGTCATGATTCGTTTCGTGGCACCGGTTCTGCTAGTATTCCTGTTGCTTCAGTCATTGGGAATTATAAATATTTAATGTAACTATTTAGGATCTTATGTATGGGAAGCAATGAATCGTCGTGCTTGCACGTAAGAGGCTTTGATTTCCACATAAGATCCTAATAGGGCTCCCCCTCCGCATATGAGCATTTTTAGCCTTGTCAAAGGCGGGAAAGAACACGAAGTGTTCGAAATGCGAATGTGTGGAAGAGGGGGAACCTGAATAGTTACTATCTAATAACGAAAGGAGCATCTCTCCTGCGCAATCGGTAGGAAAGAGGCTCCTTTTTGAAAAGGGGGGAGGATAAGTATTTTAACTTTATCTTTGGTTATAGTAAGAGTATAACCGGAAGAAAAGAAATTATACAAAGTGGGAAAGGAAAATGGATATGAATATAAAAGTTCAGGAAACCGCAGACCGTTTATTGAATCGGATCGGCGTATCGACATGCAGTTTTACGACAGTAAAAGCGGCAAAAAGAACATTGGAAGAAGAGGGCGCCTGCGTGCTTTCCATGCAGAAACCGCATTGGGATCTGGAGCCGGGCAAGACCTATCTTGTCACACAGTCGGATTCCAGTTTGTTTGCATTTTCTATCGGTAGCCAATTTTTGGCAGAAGAGGCGGCGGAGACAGACCAGATGCTTCGCCTGGCTGCGGCGCACACAGACCATCCCTGCCTTTATATCAAAAGTAATCCGGAAGTAGACACTAAAGGATATGGCAAGTTAAATGTCGAGGTGTACGGTGGTGCTATTTTAAATACATGGATGGACCGTGCCCTTTCTGTGGCGGGAAAAGTAGTTATCAAATCCGATAATGTATTTGAGCCGGAAGTGCGTATTGTGGATATGAAACGTCCGCTTTTTACGATTCCGAATCTTGCCATTCATCTGAACCGCGAAGTCAATAAAGGTGTGGAATTAAACCGTCAGAATGACCTTGAGCCATTGGCTTTTGTCGATGGAACCGAAGGGGAAAAAGAGTTCTTTCTTTCCCTGCTTGCGAGAGAACTGAAAGTATCTGCAAGCGAGATATTGGATTATGAATTATATTTGTACAATTGTGATGCCGGAGATGTATTGGGCATTCAGGAAGATATGATCTCCGCTCCGCGGCTGGACAACATTACTTCAGTCGAAGCCTGCCTGCAGGGGCTTTTAAATCAGAACCGGGAAAAGGGGATCAATGTCATCGCCTTGTTTGACAACGAAGAGATTGGAAGCCGCACAAAACAGGGGGCAGACAGCGAATTTTTGTACCGCTTGTTAAAGAAAATATACCGCTGTCTCGGAGTGGCCGAAGAAAAGGCAGAGACGGCGATTTTTGGAGGATTTGCATTGTCACTTGATGTCGCACACGGGTTTCATCCGAATAAACCGGAAAAATCCGATCCGACCAATCCGAATCCGCTGGGAAAAGGCGTCGTGATCAAACGTTCCAGTGCACAGAATTATGTAACAGACAGTGAAGCGGTGGCGACCGCAATGATGATTTTTGAAAACGAAGGCATTCCGTATCAGAAATTTGCCAGCCGTTCGGACGTTTCCCAGGGAGGCACACTCGGATCAATCGCTTCCAAATATCTGCCGATGAAAATGGTAGACATGGGAGTGCCGATCCTTGCGATGCATTCTGCCCGCGAACTGATGGCGGCAGCAGACCAGTATTATCTGGAAGAATTTGTCACTGCGTTTTTTGAACAATAAATTTTGAAAGCAACTATTCGGGACACCCCATCCGCACATTCAGTCCTGAATTGTTGCGATAGGAGGAAAATATGTATTTATTAGGATCCCATGTGGGAATGAGTGGAAAAGATATGATGCTTGGTTCCGTGAAGACCGCCCTTTCTTATGGCGCAAATACCTTTATGCTGTACACCGGAGCCCCTCAAAATACAAGAAGAAAGAAAATCGAAGAATTAAATATTCCGGCAGCCAGAGAGCTGATGAAAGAAAACGGAATCGAGACATTTGTCGTACATGCGCCTTATATTATCAATCTGGCAAATACCGTAAAACCGGAGACATTTCAGATCGCGACGGATTTTCTCGCGGTAGAATTAGAGAGAACCGAAGCGATGGGATCCGAGACGCTCGTTCTCCATCCGGGTTCTCATGTGGGCGCGGGCGAAGAAGCCGGTATCGCGCAGATCATCAAAGGACTGGATATGGTAATGAAACCGGATATGAAAGTGAAGATTACCTTGGAGACAATGGCAGGAAAAGGCAGCGAGATCGGTCGTTCTTTCGAAGAACTTAAAGCAATTTATGACGGCGTGCGGTATCCGGAAAATCTCCGAGTGTGCTTTGATACCTGCCATGTAAATGATGCAGGATACGACATCGTCAATCATTACAAAGAGGTGCTGGAAGAATTTGACAGAGTTCTTGGGCTGGACCAGATTGCGGTATTTCATATTAATGACAGCAAAAATCCGCTCGGAGCGCACAAAGACCGTCATGAAAATGTGGGACTTGGCACGATCGGATTTGATACTCTGTACCGTTTTGTATCGGACGAGAGATTTGCCAATGTGCCGAAAATACTGGAAACGCCATGGATCAAACCGGAAGATGATCCGAAAAATCCGATTCCGCCATACAAAGAAGAAATTGAGATGTTGCAGAGTGGAATGATGAAACCGTTGACAATTTCATGATTTCCCACTAAAATAGAAAGATAGGAAGTTAAAATTGAAGGAGGCTCTTACAAATGGCAAAGAAACCATATTATTTGACAACCGCCATTGCTTACACATCGGGAAAACCTCATATTGGAAATACGTATGAAGTTGTACTCGCCGATGCAATCGTGCGATATAAAAGAAATCAAGGTTATGATGTGCGGTTCCAGACCGGAACGGACGAACATGGCCAGAAAATAGAATTGAAGGCAGAAGAAGCAGGCATTACGCCAAAAGAATTTGTTGACAATGTTTCTTCTGAGATCAAACGTATCTGGGATCTGATGAACACCTCTTACGACCGCTTTATCCGCACGACGGATGAAGAACATGAAAAACAGGTTCAGAAGATCTTTAAGAAATTGTATGAGCAGGGAGATATTTACAAGGGACATTACGAAGGAATGTACTGTACTCCTTGTGAATCGTTCTTCACGCCGTCACAGCTTGTCGATGGCAAATGTCCGGACTGTGGACGCGAGTGCCAGCCGGCGAAAGAAGAAGCGTATTTCTTGAAATTAAGCAAATATCAGGACCGCCTGATCGAACATATCAACACACATCCGGAATTTATCCAGCCGGAGTCGCGTAAAAACGAAATGATGAACAATTTCCTTTTGCCGGGACTTCAAGATCTCTGTGTTTCCAGAACGAGTTTCAAATGGGGCATTCCGGTAGACTTTGATCCGGGCCACATCGTATATGTGTGGGTCGATGCGCTGAGTAACTACATTACCGGACTTGGTTACGATCAGGACGGAAACAGCGATGAAATGTTTGACAAATTCTGGCCGGCAGATCTTCATCTGATCGGAAAAGATATTTTGCGTTTCCATACGATTTATTGGCCGATCATGCTTATGGCACTCGGACTTCCTCTGCCAAAACAGGTATTTGGACATCCTTGGCTGCTTCAGGGCGACGGAAAAATGAGTAAGAGTAAGGGAAATGTACTGTATGCCGATGATCTCGTAGACGAGTTTGGTGTAGATGCTGTACGTTATTTCGTTCTTCATGAGATGCCATTCGAAAACGATGGTGTAGTAACTTGGGAATTAATGGTAGAACGCATGAATTCCGACCTTGCCAATACATTGGGAAATCTTGTAAATCGTACCATTTCCATGTCCAATAAGTATTTTGACGGAGTGGTTAAAGATGCCGGTGTTTCCGAGCCTGTCGATGATGAACTGAAAGCTGTTATCAATGCGGCACCGGGCAAAGTGACAGAAAAAATGGACAAACTTCGTGTGGCAGATGCCATTACGGAAATCTTTACCTTGTTTAAACGCTGTAATAAATATATCGACGAGACGATGCCTTGGGCACTTGCCAAAGAGGAAGAAAAGAAACCTCGTTTGGCTACTGTCTTGTACAATCTGATGGATGGTATCCGTGTCGGAGCGACTCTTTTGGATTCCTTTATGCCGGAAACCAGCGATAAGATCCTTGCTCAGATCAATGCGCCAAAGGGCGAACTTGAGACTTTGAAAGCAGGAGAATATCCAAACGATACCAAAGTGGTTGAAAAGCCGGAGATTCTGTTTGCGCGAATCGATGAAGAAGAATTTATGAAAAAAATTCATGAAAAAGAAGCGGCTCAGGCAGCAGAAGTAGAAAAAGCTGAGGCACCGGAGGATGTCATTGATATCGAAGCAAAACCGGAGATCACATTTGATGACTTTATGAAAATGCAGTTCCAGGTGGGCGAGATCATTGCCTGCGAGGAAGTGAAGAAATCGAGAAAACTTTTGTGCTCCCAGGTTCGTATCGGAAGCGAAGTAAAACAGATCGTATCCGGAATCAAAGCACACTACAGTGCAGAAGAGATGGTCGGTAAAAAAGTGATGGTTCTTGTAAACCTCAAACCGGCAAAACTGGCAGGCGTATTGTCAGAAGGAATGCTTCTCTGCGCAGAAGATGCCGACGGAAATTTGGCACTTATGACACCGGAAAAACCGATGCCGGCAGGAGCCGAGATCTGCTAATAGAATACAAAGAAAACGGAGATAAAAGGCAACAGAGGAATTCTCTTCTGTTGTCTTTTCTAAGAATAATATGATATTTGATACACATAGTCATTACGACGACAGAGCATTTGACGAAGACCGCGAAAGCCTTCTTGAATCATTGGAAGAAAATGGAATTGGCAATATTGTGTGTGTGGGCGCTGACATGAAAAGCAGCAAAGCGGCGATGGAACTGGCACACAGTTATGAGTTCGCTTATGCGGCGGTCGGGGTGCATCCTTCGGACACTGCGCCCCTCACAGAAACCGATATGGAATGGCTGGAACAGGCTTCCCATGACGAAAAAGTTGTTGCCATCGGGGAAATCGGTCTTGATTATCACTGGAAAGAGCCGGAGCCGGAAATTCAGAAAAAATGGTTCCGCCGCCAGATCAAACTGGCAAAAAAAGTAAATTTACCGATTATATACCACAGCCGTGAAGCGGCGAAAGATACGATGGATATGATATTGGAAACCCATGCGGCAGATTGTGGCGGCGTGATTCATTGCTATTCGTATGCCAAAGAGATGGCAAAAGAATACGTCGATATGGGATTTTATATCGGGGTCGGCGGTGTGATTACATTTAAAAACGGACGTCGTTTGAAAGAGACGGTAGAAGCCATCCCGCTTTCACGTATTGTGCTGGAGACGGACTGCCCCTACCTTTCGCCGGAACCAAACCGCGGCAAACGAAACGATTCCACAAACTTAATTTATGTGGCACGCGAAATTGCCGCGATCAAAGGAATTTCCGAGCAGAAAGTAATTGAAGAAACAGAAAAAAATGCCAGAAAGTTATACCGGCTGGATGAAAAAAACAGGAGGTGAATATGGAAAAATTAAGCAATCCAAAAGAGACCATACAAGTGCTTCAAAAGCATGAATTTCAATTTAAGAAAAAATTTGGACAAAACTTTTTGATCGATCCGCATGTGCTTGATAAAATTGTCGACGCGGCACAGATTACAAAAGACGATTTTGTGCTGGAAATCGGACCGGGGATCGGCACATTGACGCAGTATCTCTGTGAAAATGCAAGACAGGTGCTTGCGGTGGAGATTGATGATAAATTGATCCCTATTCTCAAGGAAACATTGCAGCCTTACGACAATGTAGAAGTGCTGCATGGCGATATTTTAAAACAGGACATTCAGCAGATCGCAGACACTTACAATGACGGAAAGCCGATCAAAGTGGTGGCAAATCTGCCATATTACATTACCACGCCGATCATTATGGAATTATTTGAAAGCCATGTTCCTCTGGCAAATGTTACCGTCATGGTGCAGAAAGAAGTGGCAGACCGTATGAAAGCAGAACCGGGGACAAAAGATTACGGAGCGCTGTCTCTCGCGGTTCAATATTATGCCAAACCATATATCGCCGCCTTTGTGCCACCGAACTGTTTTATGCCGCGGCCCAATGTCGGCAGTGCGGTCATACGACTCGACTGTCTTGCAAGAGTTCCGGTCGAAGTGCACAATGAAAAACTGATGTTCCGCCTGATCCGCGCTTCGTTTAACCAACGCCGGAAAACCCTGCAAAACGGAATTGCAAACAGCGCAGAACTGTCTTTTACGAAAGAGCAGGCAGCGCGTGCGATTGAACAGGCGGGATTTGATGTAAGAATCCGCGGCGAAAAACTGGGACTAGAAGAATTTGCCAGATTAGCAGACGAATTGGAAAGGATGACAGAAAATGGATGAAGAAAAATTGACAATGGCAGATTTTGAAGATGAAATCAATGCCTCTTTTGTAAAATTCCGCCCGGGACAGGCGATAAAAGGAACCGTTGTGGCAATCGACGAAGACGAGATCGCGCTTGATCTGCAATCGTATTCCCGCGGAATCATTCCGAAAGAAGAATGGAGCAATGACCCGGATTTTCACGCAATGGATGAGATCCGGATCGGAGATACGCTGACTGTGATCGTTTTATATGAAGATGAATCCGGACAGACAATCACCTCCCTGCGTCAGGCGAAAGAAGTGGCAGCCTGGGAAACGTTACAGGATGCCTTGGAAAATCACACCATCTTTGAAGTGAAGATCAAAGAAGTGGTACCTTCCGGAGTAATTACGTATCTTGAGGGAATCCGTGCATTTATTCCGGCTTCCAAACTGGCGGCACAGTATGTCGAGGACCTGGAGTCTTACGTCGGTAAAAAGGTGCAGGTACAGGTAATTACGGCGGACGAAGACGAAAACCGCCTTGTGCTTTCGGCAAAAGAAGTGGCGAAAGCACGGATTGCAGAGGAAAATGCCGCGAAATTAAATGCTCTGCAGAAAGGGTTTATTACCGAGGGGACAATTACCCGTATCGAGTCTTACGGCTGTTTTGTCGAATTTGGAGACGGACTTACCGGACTGGTGCACATTTCACAGATCTGCAATAAGTTTTTGAAGTCGCCAAAAGAAGTGGTCAAACTTGGCATGAAAGTAAAAGTGAAAGTGTTGTCTGTCGAAGACGGAAAAATTCGCTTGAGCATGAAAGAAGCAGAGGATATCGCGCCGGAAGTGGAAGAAGCAGTCAATGACTCGGAGGAAACTTCAATGGAATACACCGATGAGGAAGCGACGACATCGTTGGCAGGTCTGCTGAAAGGAATTCAATTGGACGATTGACGCCACTTTCTTATAGAGATACTTTGAAAATGAGGAGACAATCTGTGTGAAACGGAAAAAGATTTTGTTGGAAAATGCCGAATTTTCGTGGGTTAGAACAAATGCTGAAAAAAATTCAAAAAAAATGAAAAAAAGTGTTGACAAAAGTGTTGCCGTCTGATAATATATATCTTGCTGACGCGGTAAAGACAAAACAGCAAAACAAAAAAAGTTTAAAAAAAGTCTTGACAAAGCAAAAGCGATTTGATATAATATTTATCGCTGACGCAAAGTGCGACAGCAAAGAACCTTGATAACTGAACAGTGAAACAACCCTGAAAATTCAAATATATATTGAGTTTTCAGAATCAACAAGATTGATTCCTGAAGATTCTTTTGAAATTTTCATTGAACGTTTCTTATAGAAGAAACACCAGTAAAAGAACTCATATTTATTTCAAATATGAAGTGCTTAACTGAACGGATTAGCCAAGCGAAATTTTGGCAGAATCAAACATTTTAATTTGAGAGTTTGATCCTGGCTCAGGATGAACGCTGGCGGCGTGCTTAACACATGCAA
>OGDN01000700.1_pt1 | contig 65035 bp, 67 predicted proteins | sample 1570271 | NCBI WGS metagenome assembly OGDN01 (sample SAMEA4384481, study PRJEB24528) | human gut metagenome | reverse complement strand
CCGGCAAGCACCTCATCGCCGAAGCGATGAACGTTTCGCAAGAACCCATAACATTATACCACAAGTAAGTCCTAATAAAAACAGTTTTCAATCAGGAAGGAGAAAAACTTATGAAAAAACTGATCGCTATCATTTTGGTTGCCACTACGTTGCTTTCTATTGCGAGCATTGCATCTGCTGCTGTCAGCTTTACTCTTCGTACTCCGTGTGAAGCACTCGCTGATAATCAACTCTACCAGCATCATAGCGAGCAGAAGGTTTGGAAGTATTCCGGCGGCAACAAGTTCTATGTGAAGCACAGGATTCAAGAAACCAGTGCAGTGGAGACGAATCGAATTGCAGCATATCGCCATGATACGGGCAAGACGATGGGGGCAAACTGGCATCGCTCTGACAACGGCGAGTATCAGTGCATGTCCAATGCATTGGTTATTAGTCAGTATTACAGCGTTGCAGGGCGTGGCAATACTAATTACGCAAGTAAGTACGGTCTGAATAACATTACCTTGTACGGCTCGATGCGTGCGGATTAACGCTGATCCATCTTATGAGTAGCCGATGTTTGACATCGGCTACTCATAATCCAATTATTTAAGGAGAAATGATTATGACGAAATGGATAAAAGTGTTAGCTGTTTTGTGTATGTGGATGGCGTTACCCACAGGTTGCTTAGCACAAGAATATTATAGGGTGTCAGATGTTTATAAGCAGGTTCAAGAAAAATGGAAAGCGGAATATAAGGATTCACAAGGCAGGGCTATTCCAGTTGATGTAAATGCAGAGGTTTATGGAAATGGAACATTATCTGTTTCAAAGGTAGAAATTGCCGATTACAAATTAGACGAAACTCTCTTTCAATCCGAAACAGAATGGAACGATAGAAGAGGAGCTATAATCTTACATCATAATCCGGCAGATTATATTTTTCGCGAAAAAAAAGGCGAAATGCCACTTATTGTATATCGTTCTTACGGGGAAAGGATAGATTTGAATAAGATATATGGGAACGAATACGGAGAAAAATATACTGTTCAAGATATGATTGATTGCGCACAGAATATTTTAATCCCTCAAGGAATCGAAGCGGATTCATACCTTTTTGAACAACCTTTTGATTTTAGTGTTAGATGCAGAGTAAAGAAAGATAGCTTAGAAGTAACAGAACAAGCGATCTATCTGTCACACTTCTGGCAGACGATAGATGGAGTACCGATTCTTGAACATGCAAATCGTGCTTTCTATAAGACAGGTTGGCCGGATTTCTTTCCTCAACTTGTGTTGGGAATGCGAGAGAAGGATGAATATCAAATAACAGTGAATGCAGTTAAAAAAGTAGATGAAATTGCAAGTGACATTCCATTATGCTCTTTTGATGAAATTAAAAGAAGTATTTCTAAATTAATAGAACAAGGCCACATTAGGAAAATATATGATATTCGACTTGGATATGTTCTATATAATGATCCGAATTACCCGCAGGGAAAAAGAGATGCGTATGAGGCAGAATGCTATTATTTAGTTCCAACGTGGTGCGTAAATTGTATATATATGGAAAATCCAAAAGAAGAATATGTATATAAGGGAAAACAGGAGGATGAAATGAATGAAGATGAGAAAAATACGCCGGAGTATAGAATGGTCATGATTGATGCTCAAAGTGGAGTGGTGCTGGATCCATTTGATAGGAGTAAAAATGGACATGGAAACGCTGATTATAAAGGAGTTTTGACATGGGATGATGTCCAATAAGCGGAAAACAAAGGAGTATTTTAGACTAGATTGGAGATATTTAATTTTCCCATTAGCCTTTCTTATTGTTTTATGGACGAGTGCATCTTTTACAGGGCATTGGATAACAGAAGAAAATCCATATCGTTCATATACATTGCAAGCATGTGCATGGCTAGATGGACGATTGGATTTAGGCACGGATTATCCTTGGTTAGAGCTGGCAATTTATGAAGGGAAGTATTATGTAAGTTTTCCTCCATTCCCATCGCTAGTACTACTTCCGTTTGCTGCGATATTTGGAACAAATACGCCTGACCACTGGATATCACTTGTTTTTTCACTTGTTGGCATTATATATGCGCTTCGTCTTTACCGTACAATAACAGGAAAATACGTAATGGCGGAACAATATGTTTTGTTCCTATTTTTAGGGAATGGCTACCTATTTATTTCCCTGCAAGGCGGATGGGTTTGGTACATGGCTCAAACAATGTGTTTTGCTCTTTCGTTAATGTCTCTTTTTTATGCAGTAAATCAGCACATGGGGAGAGCGTTTGCCTTTTTAGCCTGCGCCTTCGGATGTAGACCAATGGTCGTTGTTTATATACCACTAATCGTTGCACTTGTAATTAAAAAAACAAGAATAAAAACATTGGTAAAAAAGGGATATCATCTAATTCCAGCATGTATGATAATTGGATTTTATTTGACGCTAAATGCTGCTCGATTTGATAATCCGTTTGAGTTTGGGCACAACTATTTACCAGAATTTATTCGTGCAGATGAAGGCCAATTCAGCTTTAGCTATGCAATAAAACATTTGAATCAACTTTTAAGGTTACCCCAAACAGGAGGAGAACATGGAATGTTGATTTATGACACTTATGATTGTATGGCATTTTGGCTGATTGCTCCAATGACAATTCTTTTTATTGTGTTGTGGGTTTATGCGCTGATAAAAAGGCGAAAAGAATGCAAAACAAGTTTAATAATAGTTCCTATGACGGTGTGTATACATTTAATCATTGTTTGTTGCCATCGAACCATGGGAGGGTATCAATTCGGAAATCGGTATATTATTGATATGCTTCCGTATGTGTTTTATGGATTATTATCATATAAACAAGAACAACGGATTGAAAAAATAGAATGGATGAACATTCCACTTTTTGCACTTGGATTCTCGATAAATTTAATTGGAACAGTTGCAACTTATAATCATTGGATTTGAATTAAATTAAGGAAGTGAAAGAAGTGCACGAAGAATTAAAAAATACATTTCGCTCTAAAAGATTTTGGATTGCGTTCGGCGTAGCAATATTCACTTTGATGGGCTATTCAGCAGCATACTGGATCGGCAGCGTGGATGAATGGCTTGAATATCGAGAAAGCGCATTGCAGCTTTCGATTGGCGGCATTTTTTTCGGTGGATTCATGTTGTTGCTGCCGTTCTGTGCGGCGCTTGCACATTCGACAAGCCAAGTCGAAGAAGAAAGCGGAAGTATCATGCAATGGAGAACATTGCGAAGCTCGGTCGCAAAGTATGTTGCAATTAAAGCAGGTGCTTCGATGATCGGTGCTGCGGTTGCAACGATGAGTGCGTTTATTCTCCATGCAATTATCTGGAATATCATTGCACTGCCGTGCGATCCGACGACTTATCCAAACCATACCATTTATTTTGACCCGTCCTGTATCTTCTATAATTGGTATACGATCTGCTATGGATTGCCGGTTTATTTGGAAATCACAGTAGGTATCGGATTCACAGCGAGTGTTTGGGCGGTTGTTGCTTTGGCTGTTGCAGTGTGGATTCCCGATAAGCTGCTGACAGTCACAATTCCTTCGTTTCTCTACTATCTTTGGAACGCAGATGTCATTTTCTTCTTCTTCGGCATCCAAACGCCACATCCTGCAACACTTTTTAATGATGGTTTAACCCCGCAAAAAGCGGTTGTGTCGATTATCAGCTATCTGGTTGTGCTGGCGGTCAGCTTGGTTATTTACTATGCCGGATGTAAGAGGAGGTGTGAAAATGCTTAATGAAAGGAAATTGAAAGGATGGCTGACAGCCTGTCTTCAAGGAGATATGAGCTTATGGTTACATTCGATGAGAACGGGTCTAATGTTGGTATTCATCCTGTTGATGAACTTTATGCTGGTTCGCAGCAATGCGACGATGATAGGTATGTATGGATATAAAGTACATTTAGGTGAAACTCTTTTTACTTGCCTGAATTCCGGCTTTAATCTGATTATGACGAGCGTCGCATTTCTTGTCATGATTTCAGAAATACCAAAGCGAGTGTCTTATCAAAAATATGTGTTGATTCGCCTTTCGAGAGGAAAATGGCTGCTCTCCCTGATTGTATTTTGCATCGGCATTGTAGCGTTTTTCCTGCTGTTTATGACAGCAATGTGCGCATTGTTTTCGCTGTCTTATGTGACTCCCGGAAGCGGATGGAGCGATTTGGAAAGATTGGCAGAAAACGCCGACTACATCTACGAGATGCAGATTATTCCACAATACATTCGAGGTCTTTCACCGGTTCAAGCGTGCTTCTTGGCGTGGTTTGTGCTGTTTTGCTTCTTTTTGACAATTACCCTTCTGATACTGTCTTTTTCTCTTTTTGAGATGCCAAACCTTGGAATTGTGGTATGTGTTTCCCTGCTGTTGCTGAATATCACAGTGCTTTTTGAATATTTGCCGGGCATTGTTTTGCCAAGTAATTTTGCAACTTTGGGCGCGATTGTTTCCATGAAACCGGAACATGAATTTGAAATACTTTTGAAAGTGCTGGTCGGCTACGGCATTGTAGATGCCTTGATTATTGCGCTGATGTCTTTCCGTGTGAAAAAGATGGATATGCAATTCTAAGTTTGAAAAGAGAAAGAGGTTTCGCTATGATTACAATTCAAAACCTGTCCAAACGATACGGTAATAACACGGTACTCAAAGATATTTCTATCCAGCTTGAGGCTGGAAAGATTTATGGTCTGGTCGGTGCAAATGGATGCGGCAAAACAACGCTGATGCGCTGCATTTGTGGTTTCTCCCATCCCACAACAGGTTATGTTGTAGTAAATGGCTGTTTGATCGGAAATAAGGCAGCCTTGAAACGGAATCCCGATTTGAAGAAAGCGGCAAATCCTCCGTATAAAACAATGGCTGATTTTTCTCCGTCTACAGGTGTTATTATCGAAAGCCCCGGCTTTCTTCCTAACGAAACAGGTCTGAGAAATCTGATGTTGCTTGCGGATATGTCGGGCAAAGTAGATAAGGCAGCTGCGCGGAAAGCAATGGTCACACTAGGGCTTGGACCTGATGAGAAAAAGCCAGTCGGAAAGTATTCTCTTGGACAACGTCAGCGCTTGGGGTTTGCGCAAGCCTTTATGGAAAACCCGGATGTCCTGATTCTGGATGAGCCTTTTAACGCAATGGATAAGGCTTCGATGGAAGAAGTTCATGATCTGCTTCAGCAGTTCAAACGGGATGGAAAGACGATCATTCTGGCAAGCCATAGTGCAACGGATATCGAAAAGGCTTGCGATATCGTTTATGAAATGGAAAACGGAAATCTAAATATGATTCAGAATAAGACGGTGAATTGAAAGGAGCGGTAATCATGAAAAAACTGTGTGCGGTGCTGGTGCTGTTGGTGCTGCTAGTAGCAGCTGTGGCTTTTGCAGAGGGGGATGTGGCATTGAACCTCACGCAGGTTCATGATTATGAAGTCGCAGATTCGCTTTGTTATGTGGGAGATACGTTGTATATGCTCGGAACGTATGGCGTGTATGCGTATCAGGGTGGAGAACTTTCAACGGCTATTGATCTGTCGGATACTTATTTGTACCGCTATAATCAGGAACGCCCGGAGGATGAGACGGAAGCGTCCATCTGGGAAAAGGCGATCAGCGTCATTTTTACAGATGGTCAGACGCTTTATGGGTTGCAACCGTATAGCGGACAAATCTTTCAACTTACGGAGGGAAAGTTAGAACCGTATACACAGCTTCCTGAAGATATTCTGTATGTTCAGAGCGATGATTTCTATCGAGAAATCAAGGGAACAACCATGAACAACGGAAAATTGTTTCTGTTGCTCGGAACGGATAACTACGATGAATATGATAAAACCGAGCTTGCAATCTTTGACTTTGCCACGCAAGACGTGATGTATTCGGGAATTACAGGGATTCAGAGCATTGCGCAAGGAGAAGGTTGTGATCTGATTATATATACGCAAGGCGATGAAAATGCAATTTGGAAATATAATGCCAATTCGGATATGAACGAGAGCGAGGTTATGAAGCTGGAAGGCATGGAGGCTCCCAGCGGAATAGCTTTCCATCAAGGCAAACTGGTATATTTTGCGGATAACCGCGTTTATGAAGTAGACGAAGCCGGAAATCGACTGGTTAAGGCGTATATTCCGGTTCAGTATGCAATGGTGAACACGAGAGCCGCTTGTTCGGAAGCAGGGGTGTATGCTTATCCGTATACCAATCGTGTATTTCTGAGAGATATTTCAAAGGATGGAGAATCAACCCAGACTGTATTGACGCTGATGGGTAGCGTATCGCCGGATATGCTAGTTAATTTTTCGATTGAACACCCTGATGTTGCAGTAGTATCGGCGCAAACACTTAACAGCAGTGAAATCCAGCAGGCTGCCCTTTCGGGTGACGATTCTATTGACTTGTTTGTAGTATCCGCGCCCGGTTCATATACGGCACTTAAAGAGAAGGGTTATCTGGCTGCGATTGATAACGAGTCACTCTGTGCGGATGCTAAAACTCTCTATCCTGCAATTCAGAATGTCATTTTTGATGGCGAAACTCTGCTGGGTTATCCAATTTCTTTGATGCTGGATTCTTGGACGGTCAATGAAACGCAATGGAAGAATATGGAGTTGGGTGAATATCCGACGACGTATGCAGAACTCTTTGATAAAATCAAGGTCTGGCTGGATGAATATGCACTGGACTATCCAGATTACACGCTTGCCGATATTCAGCAGATGGGGATAGACGGACTTGTGACGATGATGGTCAAAGCGTATGTTGCGCAGAATGAAAACGAAGATGGTCAGATTTCCTTTGATACGGAAGAATTTCATTCTTTGATGGCACTTGTCGCCCAAAATCAACAGTTGTTTGCAGAGGAAAACGAGCAATGGGGTATGCCGTTAATTTCCTCGTATTATATGGGATTTGGGATTACCTACGCCGATAGGGATGCAATGGTAATGATGCTGCCGCCGACGCTTGAAAAAGGGCAGCAACAAACGCTCAACGCGAATATTGACGTGATGTGCATCAGCGCTTCTTCTAAGAAACAGGAAGCTGCGAAAGCATTTGTTGCATATTGCGCCGAGCATCTGGATCAGATGACCCAATATGAGATTCATCCGAGCCTGACCGCACCGGTTGAAAGCGCAACGTATAAAGCTCGTCTGGAGACGCTTAATTCTGAATTGAATGATTTGCAAGACCGATATGCTAAAGAAGAAAATGATGAGAAAAAGTATACGTTGGAAGATGAAATTACGGCAAAGCAGGAAATGATTGCAAGCGTTGAGGACGGAAAGTGGGCGATTTCTCCTGAGAGTATTGAAATCTATCGTAAAGCTGCTGAGCAAATGACTATCCCGTATCAGTCAAAGTTTAGCTCAAACGGAAGCGATGGATTTGGGATGCTTAGCGATGTTATTTTGCAGTATTGTGCAGACGGACTTGAAGAAAGTGAAGTAAATGCGTTAATTCATGAGTTAAATCGCGTTGCAGATATGGTTTATATGGAAAATCATTGAGAGGAGAAAAACGGATGAATAAATTTATGAAATGGCTATATGGAAAGAAAATTGAAATAGAAATGAATAAATCGGCAGATAAAATCAACGTAGAAAAGATTAGAACTTGGATAAAAGAAGTCGAATCTGAAGCAGACACGCAGGAAGAACGGGATAAGATGGAAGCAATGACCCGTAGACTGATGGAAGATATTGAAAACAGAGTCTTGGAACGATAAAAAGAGGAGGAGAAAGCGATGAGCGAAGAAGAAGTGCTGGAAGCACTGGAAACGATAAAGTCAACTTTACTGGGAACAGCTCATCGTTTTTTCTCCTGTTATGCGGACTGTGAGGATGCTGTCCAAGAGTGCTTTTATAAAGCATGGAGGGGACGGGAGTCCATCCAGAATCCCGAGTATTTCAAAACATGGGCGACGCGCATCCTTGTTAATGAGTGCAAAACGATGCTCAGAAAAAAAGTGCCTATCCCTATGGAAGCGGATTATAACTCAATTTATTATGAAAATGAATATGAACATATCGTTGAGCTTGATCCGCTTCACAAGGCAATGGAAAGGATAAGAGAGGACGACAGGCAGCTTATTCAGATGCACTTCATTCAAGAGTATTCGTACCGTGAAATCTCAAGAATCAAGAACAGAAGCGTAGGTGCGGTAATCAAGCGGGTAAATCGCTCACTTGAAGTCGTAAAAAGAGCTATGTAAAAGTAAATAGGATATCCGTGTAACCTAAAAGCACCGAGTTGGAAATTCCAATTTGGTGCTTTTATTTATATGACGCGCAGGATATAAATAAACAGAGTGATATGTTTTTTTATATTCACAAAATCGCGTAAAATGCCGCTCTCCTCCAAGTTTCTGATAACAAAATTCAGAAATTTGGAGGAAATATAAGTGAATTATAATATGAAAGAAGTCGGAACTCGAATCAAACAACTCCGAAAAGAAAAGGGGTTGACACAGGAACAGCTTGCTGAAAATCTGGATATTACAGCAGGAACTATCGGAAAGATCGAAATTGGACGGACGGGCATATCCATTGATTTACTGATTTGCATGTCAGATTTCTTTGAAGTGCCGACTGATTATATCATTTTAGGGAAAAAGTCAGATATGCGTTTGTTGAAGGGAGAAATCCATAATATCATTGTAAGGTTGGAGGAGATCGAAAAAAGCATGTAATTCCGTCTATCAGACCATAAAAGGGGCTAAATTCCGTCTACTGGGCAATAACAGAAAGAAAATGACTGCGGTATAATAAGGATGCGGATCAGAAAGAGATTCGTTTGAACCTGATAACCGAATAGTCATTTCATCAGGTACGTTCTCATTGTTGATGCGAAAGTGTCAGCCACATCTGCGATACGCCACGACAGTGTTTTTGAACACAAGAGCGATTCCTATCGGCAGTCAATATCGTGCAGCTCATGATAAGGCGATGACCGGCAATGGGGATAATGATACTTCTGTCCAGCCACAGCCCTTATGGAAGGATCACGCAATGGGGACAGCCCGGCAGGATGCGGGGAGGCTAAAACCTATGGCGCTGGTTCGCTGCCAGCCGCCTGATGATTTCCCTGCAAAATATCTGTTTTGCTGCTCAGGGGTGTCGAGGACAAATGTGAGAAAAACGCAAATTTGGGGAGAGTCGATGAAAATCGGCTCTCCTCTCTTTTTTTGTATAGGGTGAAGGCATATTTCAAAAGGCAAACGCGAAAAGGAGGGCTTATAATGAACAATGTTGACTACAAGGCAATGCTCTACGAAAAAATGAACAATGAGCAGAACAGCTATCGTAAATGGCTTTTGTCCCAGCAGCCTGCGGAGATTTTGAATCACACCTATGAATACACAACAAGAGAAGATATTTTGATGTGCATGGAGGAATTATCGTTGCAGCCGAAGCAGGCAAAAGCCATGCTTAAATCTCCCTGTCCGCTGAAGGACGTATATGAAGAATTCAGAGATCGTGAAACGGACTATATGGACACGATTCGAGAATCCATCGAAGCAGAAGCGGATAGATGTATCCACAAAGAGAAGCAGCGGGCTTCACGAGAGGATAGATGAAATATATAGGAGGCATGTATATGAAAATATCAGGGAAAGAAGCATACAGCGTTATGCTCAGCGATTCCCCCGATATTATGAATATCGAGGAAATGTGTTCGGCTTTGAGTATCAGTAAAAAGACAGGATATAAGCTGCTGCGAGAAGGAAAGATCATGGGCATGAAGGTTGGCAGGACATACCGCGTACCTAAAGTCCATGTGTTGTCCTATTTGAAAATTGTGGACGAAAATCCCACAAAATGATGCGCCGTATCCTCGCCATTTCGTTTATGCTGTGGTATGATATTCCTGTCAACAGCGGGTGGAAGCGGCGAGAAGGAGGAAAGAACAATGGTCGCAGGGCACCTGCAAGAAAAGAACGGAATGTTCTATGTTGTTTTGAACTATCGAGATGAGAACGGAAAGCGGAAAACACCGTGGATTTCGACCAATCTTCCAGTCAAAGGAAATAAGAAACGGGCAGAAACTTTCATGATGGATGTGCGCCGGAACTTTGTTCCGCCGAATGTTCAGCGGATCGAAGAACGCGAAGCGATGCAGAAGGGGGATATTCTCTTTACGGATTTCCTTTTGAAATGGCTGCGCGTGGCAAAAAGCACCGTAAAGCTGACAACGTATGCGTCCTATGAAATGATGGCTACGCGGATTATTATCCCTTATTTTGAGACTTTGAATATCAAACTCAAGGAACTGACTACGGAAGATATTCAGGAATTTTACAGCGCTCAGCTCGAACGGGTTTCTGCCAACACAGTGATTCATTATCACGCGGTCATTCATCGTGCGCTGAAATATGCGGTCAAAATCAAAACGATTCAAGCTAATCCGGCTGCGAATGTCGAACGCCCCAAGAAGGAAAAGTTTATCGGCGGTTTCTACGACAAGAAAGAGGTCAATACATTATTTGACATCATTCAAGGTAATCCGTTGGAGGTCGCCATTAAGCTGGCTGCGTTTTACGGCTTACGCAGAGAAGAAATTATCGGATTGAAGTGGAACGCGATTGATTTTGAAAACAGCACGCTTACGATTCAGCATACTGTGACAGAATGTAATCTGAACGGAAAGCATATCGAGGTGGCAAGCGATACCGCTAAAACAGATTCCAGTTTGAGAACAATGCCGCTTGTCGCCAATTTCCGAGAAATGCTGCTCGCTAAAAAAGAGAAGCAGGAATACTATCGGAAGCTCTGCGGTAGATCATACTGTAAAGAGTATCTGGATTACATTTTCGTCAATGAGATGGGCGAACGCTGGAAGCCCAGCTACTTATCGGACGGATTCAAAAGAATCTTGGAACAGAATGATCTTCGCCGTATCCGCTTTCACGATTTGCGCCACACCTGTGCCAGCCTATTGCTCGCAAACAACGTGCCGATGAAAAAAATTCAGGAATGGCTCGGACACAGCGACTTCTCCACTACGGCAAATATCTACGCTCATCTTGACTATCAATCAAAAATATCTTCGGCAGAAGCAATGCTGACAGGACTGGGCATGAATTGACGTACAACATTCTTCTCTCCTAAGCAATGAAAAAAGCCTGACAAAACCTAGTTTTGCCAGACTTCCTTCTATGGCGGAGACGGTGGGATTCGAACCCACGAGCCCGATAAAAAGAGCTAACAGATTTCGAGTCTGCCCCGTTATGACCGCTTCGATACGTCTCCGTAAAATTCCCTCCTCATTGACTCCTTGGAAAAAGGAGAGATAAGAGGAGAGATATGAAGGCACTTTAAGACCTTATTTGATGGGAAAAAACTTAGATATTACTTGAAAATTCGCAAGAGAGCGTTCCAAAAGGATCTGAAGATTTCGAGTGCTGCACCTTCGACCACTCGGACAACTCTCCATCAAAACGGGCATCCGTTTTCGGATACCCGTTTATTATAAGGCAAACGCAGTTGTTCTGTCAAGCAAAAACCCTTACATCTGCGCGGCGATATCGACAATCTCCATCGAGCGGCGGATGAACTCGGTCATCTGTTCGGCTTCCAGCGGCTGGCGGCTTAGCTCGGCGAGGTCGTAGAGCTGGCGGGCCAGCAGCACGCTGCGCTCGTCTTTCTCACGGGCGGCCAGTTTTTCGATGGTCTTGCTGCGGCTGTTGAGCACGACGCTGTACTTGGCCGGCATGGTGTATTCGCTATGGCCGTAAATGCGACCCATGTCGTTGAAGCGGCGGGTCTGCTCGTCTTCCACCAGCATGACGGGCACGCTGTCGTTGACCAGCGGCTTGACTTCGACGGTCAGCTCCTTGTTGCCGCTTGCCTCGCGCATCAGGTCGGTCAGCTTTTCGGCGTCCAGCGTCGGCGCATCTTCGGTGCTGGTCAGGCTGTCCAGTTCGGCGTCCACGCGGCAGTAGCGGAACTTGCTCTCCGGATCGGCGCTGTATTCCATGTAGGAGACGAAGTTCACGTCGATCGGCTGATCGAGCACTGTGACGTCGATGCCGCGCTCGGTGAACAGGCGGATGGCCGCGTCCTGACGCGCCGGATCGGAGGTATAGACCATCTTATCCGGCAGTTTCTCGCCGTTGCGCTCCTTGTATTCGGCCAGCGTGAGGAACTTGCCGTCCGTCGTCTTGAACAGCAGGCAGTCCTTCATGCGCTCGGCGAATTTCTCGTCGCGCATCACGCCGTACTTGATGAACGGATGGATGTCCGGCCAGAAGCCCTCGTAGGTCGCGCGTTCGGTCTTGAACATGCCGGTCAGACGGTCGGCCACCTTCTTGGTGATGTGGTTGGAAATGCGGCGCACATAGCCGTCGTTTTGCAGGAAGGAGCGGGAGACGTTCAGCGGGAAATCCGCACAGTCGATTACGCCCTTGAGCAGCATCAGGAATTCCGGAATGACTTCCTTGATGTTGTCGGCGACAAACACCTGACCGGAGTACAGCTTGATCTGGCCCTCAATGCCGCCGAACTGCTCCTTGATCTTCGGGAAATAAAGGATGCCCTTGAGCTTGAACGGATAATCTACGTTCAGATGAATCCAGAACAGCGGATCTTCATATTCGTGGAACACCTTGCGGTAGAACTGCTTGTAGTCTTCGTCCGTGCAGTCCTGCGGCGCGCGGGCGTAGAGAGGCTGGGTGTCGTTGATGGGCTTCGGCTCTTCCTTCTTCTCTTCGGGCTTGTCCTCGGCGTTGTCGCCTTCGCCCGTCACCTTGGCCTCTTCTTCCTTGATTTCATCCAGATAAATCGGCACGGACATGAACGAGCAGTAGCGGTCGAGGACTTCGCGTACGCGCCAGACTTCAAGGAACTCGCTTTCCGCCTCGCTGACGTGCAGGGTGATGGTCGTGCCGCGCGTGGCGCGCGTGCCTTCGGTCATGGTGAAGGCCATGCCGTCTTCGCTTTCCCAGCGAACCGGGGTTGCGCCCTCGCGGAAAGAGAGGGTGTCGATGGTCACTTTATCGGCGATCATGAACACGGAGTAGAAGCCCAGACCGAAGTGGCCGATGATGCCGGAATTTTCCTGATCCTCGTTCTTGGCGTATTCTTCCATGAAGGATTTCGCGCCGGAGAAGGCCACCTGGTTGATGTTGGTTTTGACCTCGTCTTCGGTCATACCCACGCCGTCGTCGATAAACCGAAGCTCGCGCGCGGCCTTATCCACCTCCACATGGATGGAGCAGTTCTGCGCGGCGGCGCTGTCCACCATGCGCAGCTTGGTGATGGCGTCGCAGCCGTTGGAAACGACCTCGCGGATGAAGATATCTTTATCGGAATACAGCCATTTTTTGATGATTGGCATGATATTTTGCGCGTCAATGGATACGTTGCCCTGAATCGGTTCCATAATCAAAAACCTCCTTATAAACGGGATAAACCCGCTCATGATTCGTTATGCAAGCGTATTGTATCGCTGTTTAAGAGGGATGTCAAGAGAAAATTAGCACTCAACACAAAAGAGTGCTAATAATTTTCGGGCCGGTCAGTCTGAAGCCGGGCAGGCTGTAAAGGTTTATCAAATATACACTTGACTTGCCCATCCCGTTAGGGGTATGCTTGATAAGGATAATCAGGCGATAAAGGGGGAACGCTGCCATGAAGCGCGCGCGACAGGTTTTAGAGCTGTTTCTTCAATTTATGAAATTCGGTTTATTCACCTTCGGCGGCGGCTGGAGCATCATTGCCCAGATGCAGAAGCTCTATGTGGAGCAGGAGCATACCATCACGTCCGAAGAGCTGCTGGATTTGACGAGCGTGGGGCGCAGTCTGCCCGGCACGATGATCGGCAATGTGGCGATGCTCTACGGCTACCGCGTGGCGGGCATTGCGGGCGGCATGGCCTGCCTGTTCGGCATGATTCTGCCGCCGATGGCGGTTTTGGCCGTCATCACCCAGTTTTATACGGCGTTCCAGAGCAACCTCTGGGTGGCGGCGGCCATGCGCGGCATCCGCGCGGCAGTGGTGCCGATCATGATCAGCGCGGTGATCGGTATGGTGGGCAGCGCGTTCCGCTTCCCGCCGTGCTATGCGGTGATGCTGCTGGTGATTGCGCTCTATCTGTTTCTGAATGTCAACTGCGTCTATCTGGTCGTCATCGGCGCGGTCTGCGGCCTGCTGATTGCGGAGTTCTACGAGCGGAAGGGAGCGAAGAAACATGATGGTGCTGCTTGAGCTGTTCATCAGTTTTCTGAAAATCGGATTCACAAGCTTTGGCGGCCTTTCGATGATTCCGCTGATTACTTCAGAAATGACTTCCCACGGCTGGATGACCGCGGCGGAGGTTTCGGATATCGTGGCCATTGCGGAAATGACCCCCGGTCCGCTGGGGCTGAACTGCGCGACTTTTGCGGGCATGCGCACGGCAGGCTTTTTGGGCGCGATTGCGGCGAACCTGGGCACGCTGTCGCCCACACTGACGGTATGTCTACTGGCATCGATCTTTTTTGAGCGCTTCCGCACGAGCAATTTCATGACCAAGGTGATGACAGGCGTGCGCCCTGCGTGTGTCGGCATGATCTTCGGCGTGATTTTTTCCCTTTGCATGACCAATTATGCCGCGGATTTGGGCGGAATCAGTTGGCCCGCCATTGCCATCGGCGCTGTCAGCCTGCTGCTGCTCGTGCGTTTCAAGGTCAGCATTCCGAAGGTGATCTGTCTGAGCGGCGCGCTGGGCATTCTGCTTTTCGGCGTGCTGGGTTTGTCTTAACGTTTTTTACACACACGACGTATTTGTATGGTTGCCATCCTTTTTGAAACGTGATAGACTTATACGTATCAAAGTGTGGAGAATAAGGGAAATATGAAGAAAAGAGAGAAATTCAAAAAGTCCGAAGGATTAAAAACCCATCGCTTTTTATGGATCGGACTGCTCATTTTTATAGCCCTTATTTTTGCGTGCGTCGAATTCAGTTATCGCAGCATCCGCCAGAGGCTGAACGATGTGGCGGACGCGGCCATGATGGAAACGGCGGATGAAAACGCGGCCATGCTTCAGATGACGCTGGAAAGCCGTTTTGAGCTGATGGACGATGTGGGCAGAAAAATTGCGGAAGATCCCAAAAGCGCGCAGGATATTTTGACCTATCTGGGCGAGTATGCCAACGGATACGGCTTCAAGCGGCTGTGCTATATGGATGCCGCGGGCTGGACGATCTCCAGCGACGGCAAAAGCGGCGATTTTTCCTTCCGCACCTATTTTCGCCGCGGCATGGACGGACAGTACAGCATCACGGGCGAGATCAACGACCGATTGGGCCAGGGCGATCCCGTTCATGTGATGAGCGCGCCCGTGCGCGATCCGCAGACCGGCGAGGTGATCGGCGTGGTGCTGGCGGATTATACGCCGGAAGCGTTTCAAAAGATGATGGATGTGGAATCCTTCGGCGGCGAGGGACGCGGCTATATCGTGGAATCGACGGGCGATATTCTGGTCGCCTCGTCCAGCGCGAGGATTGCCGCGACGGGCAATCTGCTGGAGGAAATGACGAAGATTTCAACGACAGGCGAACAGGACGCGGAGCAGCTTCGGCAGATTCTTTCCGGCAATCAGTCGGGGGAAAAACGTGTGTTTGGCACGGGTGAGCTGCGTTTCAGCTGCCGCCAGATTGAAAATTATTGCGAAAACGATACCTGGTATCTGATTATGGTCATGTCTGCCGATGTGCTGTATGGCAAAATGAACGCCGTTTTTTCCGGAATCCACGAATTGCTCGGCGTGATTGTGTTGCTGTGCGTCGCGTCTGTTTTCGTCACGCTGGCGACTTACCGCCGGTATAACGAAAGTCTGCGCCGCGTGGCGTATTCCGACATGCTGACCGGCGGAAGCAACTTCACCGATTTCCTGATGAAGGCTGACAGCGCAGAGGGCGGCTACATGGTTTCCTGCGACCTGGATGATTATAAGATGATGGTCGGCGTGTTCGGCGAGCAGAAAGGCGACGACATGCTGCGCGGCGTTTATGAGTGCATCAGCGGCGCGCTGAAGGAGGACGAACCGGTCGCCCGCGTGGATGCGGATCATTTCGTTTTCTACCTGAACGAGCGTCAGCGCTCGGTTGTGCTGGAGCGTCTGCGTCAGATTGAGCGCGGCATCCGCCGCCTGTCGGATAAGATGGGCGTGCTGCATGTCGTGCCGCGCTTCGGCGTGTATGCCATGCGTCCGGAAGAGGATGTCCGCCGCGCATGCGAACTGTCCAATCTGGCGCTGGGCGCGGCAGGAGGCAGCGGCGACAACGCCGTCGCGTTCTATCAGGATGTGGATCAGAACGCGTTCTTTGAGAGCGTGCAGATAGAGGATCGCTTTGACGCGGCCATCGCCGGCCATCAGTTCAAGGCGTATTATCAGCCCAAGTGCAATCCCAAATCCGGCGAGATTGTCGGCGCGGAAGCGCTCGTCCGCTGGGTGCAGGAGGACGGCAGCATGATCCCGCCCGCGCGCTTCATCCCGCTGTTTGAAAAGAATGGCGCGATCGGCAAGCTGGATGAATATATGTTCACCTGCGTCTGCGCGCAGTTGAGCCAGTGGCGGCAGGAGGGTGTGGAGCTCCGCCCGGTGTCGGTCAACCTGTCGCGCGCGTCGCTTTGCCGTCAGGGCGTGGCGCTGACCTACAAGCGCATTCTGGAAGGATACGGCCTGTCCACATGGATGGTGCCGCTGGAGGTTACGGAAAGCACCATGATCTCCGACGAGGCCGTCATCTCCGTTTTGCAGGAGTTCTATCGTTACGGTTTCCGAATTGAAATCGACGACTTCGGCAAGGAAAAATCCACCCTGCCGATGCTCAAACTGCCGTTTGTGGATACGGTCAAGCTGGACAAGAGCCTGATTGATTGCATCGGCGACCGCAAGGGTGAAATCATGCTCCGGCAGGTCGTGCGCCTGTGCTATGAGCTGGGGCTGTATACCACCGCCGAGGGCGTGGAAGCCGAGGATCAGGTGGATTTCCTGCGCGCGCTGGATTGCACGGATATTCAGGGCTACTTCTTCTCGCCGACGCTTCCGGTCGAAAAATATACCGAGAAGCTCCGGGCGCAGGGCCAGAAACGGACTTGACATTTTCGCCCGCGTTGGCTACAATAAAAGGCGTTTCACAGACGGCTTCGGCCGGATGATTAAATGCGATGATGGGAATCAGCGCGCAAAGGCGTCCTCAGAGAGTCGGCGGTGCGGTGCGAGCCGATGGGCCGAAGCGCGGCTTTTCTCCTCCCGGAGCATCGCGGGCGAAAGCAGTAACCCGCGACGGCTCAGCCCCGTGACAGGCTTCGGCTTCTTAGCCGCTGAGGGCTGCTTTTTGCAGCTGAATCAGGGTGGTACCGCGCTTTCGGGCGCCCCTGTGCATGATTGCCATGCGTGCAGGGGCGCTTTTTTCGTGCTTGAAAAACGGTGCAGTTTGGCCACGCGTGGAGAACCTGTTTTTTCGCCGATTGTGGCGGAAGTGAATGCGGCCTCAGGCCGCAAGGAGGAAGAAACCATGAGCAAAGCTTACAATCCCGATGAGATTGAGCTGAAATGGCAAAAGAAGTGGGAAGAGGCCCATTGCTTTGAGGCGGAAGCCAGCCATGAGAAGCCGAAATTCTACGCGCTGATCGAGTTCCCGTATCCTTCCGGCGCGGGCCTGCACGTCGGCCATCCGCGCAGCAACACGGCGATGGATATCATCGCCCGCAAGCGCCGCATGGAAGGCTATAACGTGCTGTTCCCCATCGGCTGGGACGCGTTCGGCCTGCCGACCGAGAACTACGCCATCAAGAACCACGTCCATCCTGCCGGCGTGACGAAGAAAAACATCGATCACTTCCGTGAGCAGCTCAAGCGCATCGGCTTCTCCTTCGACTGGACGCGCGAGGTCAACACCACCGATCCGAACTACTTCAAGTGGACGCAGTGGATTTTCCTTCAGCTCTACAAGAAGGGCCTCGCCTATAAGACCGAAATGCCGGTCAACTGGTGCCCCAGCTGCAAGTGCGGCCTGGCCAACGAAGAGGTTGTCGCCGGTAAGTGCGAGCGCTGCGGCGCGGAAGTCATCCGCCGCGTGAAGAGCCAGTGGATGCTCAAGATCACCGCGTATGCCCAAAAGCTGCTCGACGGCCTTGACGATGTGGATTTCATCGACAAGGTGAAGGTGCAGCAGCGCAACTGGATCGGCCGCAGCGAAGGCGCGGAGGTCGATTTCGCCATCAAGGATACCGACGAGAAGCTCCGCGTCTATACCACCCGTCCGGATACCCTCTTCGGCGCGACCTACATGGTCGTTGCGCCGGAACATGCGACCGTCGATAAGCTCAAGGATCGCATCACCAACTGGGACGAGGTTGTCGCCTATCGCGAGGCCGCCGCGCGCAAGAGCGATTTTGAGCGCACCGAGCTGAGCAAGGAGAAGACCGGCGTGGAACTGAAGGGCATCAAGGCCATCGACCCTGTCAATGGCCATGAAATTCCGGTGTTCATCTCCGACTACGTGCTGGCGACTTACGGCACGGGCGCGATTATGGCCGTTCCGGCGCACGACACGCGCGACTGGGATTTCGCCAAGAAGTTCGGCCTGCCGATTATCGAAGTCGTCGCGGGCGGCGAGGATGTGCAGAAAGCGGCCTATACCGATGTGGAAGACGGCGTGCTCTGCAACAGCGGGTTCCTCAATGGCCTGAGCGTGGCGCAGGCGAAAAAGACCATCATCGACTGGCTGGTCGAGCATAAGGTCGGCGAGCGCAAGGTCAATTACAAGCTGCGCGACTGGGTCTTCTCCCGTCAGCGTTACTGGGGCGAGCCGATTCCGCTGGTCAAGTGCGAAAAATGCGGCTGGGTGCCCGTTCCGGAAGATCAGCTCCCGGTGCTCCTGCCGGAGGTGGACAACTACGAGCCGACCGATTCCGGCGAAAGCCCGCTTTCCAAGATGGAGAGCTGGGTGAATACCACCTGCCCGTGTTGCGGCGGCCCGGCCAAACGCGAGACGGATACCATGCCCCAGTGGGCGGGATCTTCCTGGTATTTCCTGCGCTATGCCGATCCGCATTGCGATACTGCGCTGGCGCGCTGGGATGAGCTGAAATACTGGATGCCCGTCGATTGGTACAACGGCGGCATGGAGCATACCACGCTGCACCTGCTGTATTCCCGCTTCTGGAACCTGTTTCTCTATGATATCGGCGCGATTCCGAACAAGGAAGCCTATAACAAGCGCACCAGCCACGGCATGATTCTCGGCGCGAACGGCGAGAAGATGAGCAAGTCCCGCGGCAACGTCATCAATCCGGACGACACCATCGCCGAAATCGGCGCGGACGCGTTCCGTATGTATGAGATGTTCATGGGCGCGTTCGATCAGGCGATTCCGTGGTCTACCGAGGGCGCGCGCGGCTGCCGCCGCTTCATTGAGCGCGTCTGGCGTTTGCAGGATATGCTGACCGCCGACGAGGGCGTGCGGCACGACATGGAAGCGCCCGTCAACGCGATGATCAAGAAGGTCTCCGAGGACTACGAGCGCATGAAGTACAACACCGCCATCGCGGCGATGATGTCCTATGTCAACGAGATTTATACCCGCGGCAGCCTGACGCGCGGCGAGCTGCGCGCCCTGCTGCTGTGCCTGAACCCGGTGTCTCCGCACGTGACGGAGGAAATGTGGGAGATCTGCGGTTTCGGTGAGCCGATCTACAAGCAGAGCTGGCCGACCTACGACGAGACGAAGCTCGTCGCGGACGAGGTGGAAATCGCTGTGCAGATCAAGGGCAAGGTGCGTGGCCGTATCATGGTGCCCGCCACGTTGGGCAAGGACGACGGCGAGAAGCTGCTGGAAAACGAAACCGTCAAGAAGCTTGTCGGCGACGCGCAGGTGAAGAAGATCATCTTCGTGCCGGGCCGCCTGCTGAATATCGTGTGCTGAAAAAATAGATAAAGAATGTTGCCGCCGCACGGGATAAAAGCCGTGCGGCGGCAATATATATTTCGTTTTTTACTTATTTCCCCCGTTCTCTTCCGTGCCCTGCGTCCCAAAGCAAACCGGACATGCGCTCAGCAGGCTGTACGGGCTTTGATCGAGCAGGTCGGCGGAAAATGTTTCCAGCGCATTGCGGGCGCTTTCGGGAATGGCGGTGCAATCGGGGGTGGAGTGGAAGACCCTACCGCCGTCCTTTTCCAGATAGAGGGTTGTGTCCGCATCAATCATCAGGGTGGATTCGTTGTGTGAAGCGACAGAATCCGGCACTTGGGAAATGACGATGTCCGTTCCTTCACTCAGGGAGCCGAAGGGCTTGGATATCTTCACGCCGCGTTTGAGTTCGGCCAGCATTTCTTCATAGACGGCCATGGTTTCCTCAACTTTTTCCTGCGTCCAGGTGAACCAGCCGTCGGTGCTTGTGTAGCCGCGTTCACCTGTTTGAGCCATCTCTTCAAGGTCTTTGCGCGTCTGCGCCATATAGTTTTCAAATTCGTCAACTGTCCACCACTCGATAGGCAGGACGTCGGATTCGGAAGTGGACGTTTCTTCGTTATAAACGACGTAGCTGTACGCAGAATCCTCCGCAGTGTCGGTAGAAAGGACGAGCGAGTCCTCCGACGAAACAAACGCGTCCTCCCGCATAACGAGCGCATCTTCCGCCTTGACGATGAAAACCTTGTCGTCCGCGCAGGCGGGCACGGCGGAAATCATCGCGAAGCAGGAGGCGGCGACCAGCGAACCGGCGACCAGACGGGTCAGCGGCGTGTTTTTCCTGATGTTTTTCATGGCAAAAATCCTCTCTTCAATACCTGTCATGCGGAAGCAGCTCATCGTCGGCGCGGCGGAATGCGCGGCCTCCATCTCCAGCAGCGTGAGCGCATAGGCCCGCTTGGAGGATGTGGCGCACTGCGACAGCACGCGCTCGTCGCAGAGCAGCTCCATGTCTCGATTGACGAGGAGGAACAGAAGGAATACCGCCGGGTTGAACCAGTGCAGACAAAGCGCTGCGAGCACCAGCAGCTTGCGCCACGCATCCAGCGCGCAGATGTGCATCATTTCGTGTTCCAGCACGAAAAGCAGGCCGTCCCGATTCATGCCCTTGGGCAGGAGGATGACCGGATGCAGCAGGCCGTAGGAAAGCGGCGACGCAATGCGGCTGCTCAAGCGGATCTGCACGCGGCGGCGGATCGGATGCGCTTGCAGAAACGCCGCGCATCGCGGGTCGTCGTCCGGCAGGGATTGCGCAAACGCGCGCGTGCTGCGGATGTAGGCGGCGATGAAATACAGCGCCAAACCCAGCGCGACAGCCACCCAGATCACCAGCAAAGCGACGCGAACCGTTTCGGATAGTTGAAACCCGGTTTCGGTCGTGCTGGAAAGCGCCTGCACGTCAACCATGTCGGCGGTTACCGTCTCTGCCTGCAAGGGCTGAACAAACGCAGATGTTTGCACATAGGCAGCAAAAGCTCCGTCTGTGCGCGGCAGGCCGACGGGAATCAGCAGGCGTAGCACAGCGATATCCCACAGCGCGATATACATGCGCCGTGGAAGACGGCTGCCTGCAAAACGCCGCACCAGCGCCGTCAGAAGAATGAGCGCGCCTGCGGCGAGGCTGGAGGAAAGAAAGGTCATCATGATTGCCCTGCTTTCAGTCGTCCATGTCGTCGATGAGGGTGCGCAGCTTTTGCAGCTGTTCGGCGCTGACGCGTTTGCCGCCGACCAGCGCGGCGAAAAGCTTGTCCGCCGAACCGTCGAACACCTTATCGATTAGCTCCTGCGTCTCTTCCTCCTGCACCTGCTGCTTGGAAACCAGCGCGTGGCACAGAAAGCCCGGCTCGATACGCTCAATCGCGTTTTTGGCGATGCAGCGCTTGATGAGGGTGTAGGTGGTATTCACGTTCCATCCGATGGACTCGGTCAGGATGGCGGCGATCTGCCGCGCGGGCATGTCGCCGTTTGTCCAGAGAACGTCCATCACTTTCAGCTCGGAATCGAATAGTTTCATGGGTGCATACACTCCTTTGTACGATCGTGACTCTATACTACAACAGTCTTATCGAAATGTCAATACTACCGAAGTCGTATTTTGAAACAAAAAATGGACTGCACCGGCAGTCCAAAATCGGCTTAACCCATTTCCATATTTTCGGCGATCTTCTGCCCGAAAGGCGTGCCCGCTACGCCGCCGACGCCCGTTTCCTTGAGCGAAACATCCATCTTGTCGCCGACTTCGCGCATGGCCAGAATCACCTCGTCCGGCGGCACGGCGGATCGAATGCCCGCCAGGGCCATGTCCGCGCTGGACATGGCAATCATCGCGCCCGCTGCGTTGCGCTTCACGCAGGGCACTTCCACCAATCCCGCAATCGGGTCGCAGACCAGACCGAGCATGCTCTTGATGGCGATGGCCGCCGCATGGCAGACAGCCTGCGCGTCGCCGCCGCCCAGGTAGCAGAGCGCCGCCGCGCCCATCGCGCTGGCCGTGCCGATTTCCGCCTGACAGCCGCCCGCCGCGCCCGCGATGGAGGCTTTTGCCGCGACGACTTGTCCGATGGCGCCGGCGACATACATCGCGCGCACCATCGTATTGTCGTCCAGTCCCTCACGGGCCTGATAGGGCAGCAGCACCGCGGGCAGAACGCCGCAGCTTCCCGCCGTCGGCGCGGCGACGATGCACTTCATACAGGCGTTGCTTTCGCCCATTTCGAGCGCCTGTGCAATGACCTGCCCGATGTAATCCCCGCAGATCGTCTTGCCACTCTGCACATAGGCGCGCATTTTCGCGCCGTCGCCGCCGACCATGCCGCTGGCGGAGCGCAGAGCCGGATCATATCCGGCCCTGGCGCGCCGGATGGCGGCATAGAGCGCGCGCATTTTTTCAAAGGACGCTTCTTTCGTCACGCCGCGATCCACGCAGTCGCTGTGAATGATAATGTCGCAGAGATCCTGATTTTCGCCCGCCTCCATCAGCGCGCGAAGCGATTCAATGGCCATATTGTCCCTCCCGTCATGCTTCCCGCTCGGCGTCGATAAACGTCACGCGCGTAATGCCTTCGCTGCGTTCCAGCCAGGCGATGCCCTCCGGCGGAACGGCTTTGTCCGTCTCGATAATCATCACGGCGTTTCCGCCCGGATGGTCGCGGTAGAGCTGCATCGTCGCGATGTTCACGCCCTTGTGCGCCAGCATGCTGGTCACTTCGCTGACGTGGCCGGGCTGATCGACGTTCTGCACGATCAATGTCGGCAGATCGCCGGAAAAGTTGGCGCGCAGGCCGTTCATTTCCACCACCATGATGCGCCCGCCGCCCAGCGAAGAGCCGGTCATCGACAGCGTTTTGCCGCTTTGGCCGACGAGGTCGATGCGCGCCGTGTTCGGATGCTCGCCGCCCGCGCGGGAGAGGGTGAAGGAGAACGCCATGCCTGCGTCGCGGGCGATGTCAAAGCTTCGGGCGATACGCTCGTCATCCGGCTGAAAGCCCAAAAGACCTGCGATCAGCGCGCGGTCTGTGCCGTGTCCGTGGCCGGTTGCGGCAAAAGAGCCGAACAGCGTGATCGCCGCTTCGCGCGGCGTGCCTTCGCCCAGCAGTCGGCGCGCCGTGCGCCCCAGCCGAACCGCGCCCGCCGTGTGCGAGCTGCTTGGGCCGACCATCACAGGGCCGAGAATGTCAAACAGATTCATGTTCGTTCGTCCTCCTTTGCGCTTTATGGGTTATGATAACAGAAAACGCGTGGGGATTCAACTGATGTGCGCGGGAAGTTTTCTCCAAAATCGCGGCGAAACAGAATTTCCTCTATGAAAATGGGCGCTGATGCGTTACAATAGAATGTGCTGAAGAGCAAAAAATAATGAATCTTCGTTTTTTGATTGCCGAAGGCAATATGGATTCTTTAGGATGTGGAACATGTTTTCGTTACTCAATCAGGATATTCAAAACGTTATCGTTTTTGATCTGGAATGGAATCAGAGCGGCTATAACCCCAACCACCGCATGCCGCATGAGATTATCGAAATCGGCGCGTGCCGCGTGGATCGGGAGGGGCATGTCGTTTCGCGGTTCAGTGAGTTGATTCGCCCGCGGGTCTATAAGCGGCTGGATAAGCACATCAAGCAGGTGACGGGCATCACCGAGCAGGAGCTCGCGCAGGGACGCCCGTTTTCGGATGTCTTCGGCGATTTTATATCGTGGTGCGGCGAGGATGCGCAGCTGGTGACATGGGGACGGGATGACTATCCCGTGCTCAAGCGCAACGCCGCGTTTTTCATGACCCCGATGCCGTTCGATCCGCCGATTGATGCGCAGCTGGTCTTCGGCTTCTGTTGTCTGGGCGGGGAACACAAGCAGATGAACCTGCATGCGGCGATGGAACAGATGAACGTCGAGCTGGATGTGGCGGCCCATCGCGCGGTGAACGACGCGGAATGCACGGCGGCACTGCTGCCCATCGTGGATGGGGCGGTGCAGGCGCTCACGCCTGAGCGGCGCATGCAGCTGGATCACATTCTGGAAAAGGAGAGCCGCGTTGCGGCCTCCGCGCTGCGTTCTCTGCCCACGCCGTATATGTTTCAGACGGACGCGCTGGCGGATCAGCGCCTGATGAGCCTGCCCTGTCCCGCCTGCGGCAAGCGAACCGCGTTTGATACGCCGTGGTTTGACGGCGGGCGGGAGCGCTATCTGGCGATTTCCGTCTGCCCGCAGCACGGCTTTGTCTACGGGCAGATGCACTTCAAGCGCACGAGTGCCAACACGCTGATTATGCACCAGCGCGCTTATCCCGCCAGCCGGGAGGATGTGGACGACGTCCGCGAACGCTATCGGCTCTATCTGCTCACTCCGCCGAAAAAGCGCCACCATCGGCTGAATATGGAAGAGGTTGTGGAAAAGAGTAAAGGATGACTCCTTCAGTCGCGCTGACGCGCGCCAGCTCCCTCAAAGAGGGAGCCTATCATATCAGCGCATACAAGAAAAAAGAAGAAAAAAGCAACCTTAACAGCTGCAAAACTGCTTAGGTTGCCTTTTTGTGATCATTTTTTATACGTATGCCTCCCTCTTTGAGGGAGGTGGCATGCCGAAGGCATGACGGAAGGAGTTACAGGCAGAACATGAAGAACCGCAGCACGTCGTAGTACGCGTCTGAGGAGAAGCGCACCGTGCGCGGGCCGATCTGCTTCACGCCGGGATAGAAGCTCGCGCGCCGAGCGCGGTTGTGCTTCACAAATTCTACCTCAACGTCAAAGTTGTTCGGCAGGGCGACGGCGAATTTCTCAGGATGGGCAATGCCGTCCGCAACGGCCATCTCCGCTTTTTCGCGAATGCGTTTGACGGCCTCCGCCGGATGAATGGAAATCGATCCGTTTCCGCAGCCGCGGCTGACGGGAACGGTATAAATCGCGGGGCAGAGACGCTTGGCCTGCTCGCATACGCCCAAATCGCCCGTCACCAGCAGCACCGGCACATCGTACAGCGCGGCGGAAAACGTGTTGATGACCAGTTCGCTGGCCTGAATGCCGTTGATGCGGATGGATACGTTGTCCAGATTCATCGTGTGGCACAGCGGGCTGGCGTCCGTGTTGGAGGAGGAATGATAACCCGTGAAAATTGCGCCCGCGAAGCTGGCGTCAATGCCGGACATCATCGAGTGGATGTCGCTGCCCCAGCCGCGGAAGATGCTCACGCGCTCCGGCAGTTCGGCGGGGATCAGGTTGCGCGCGCTGTCGTGCGCGTCCTTAATCAGCAGATCTTCACAACCGGCGGCGAAAGCGCCCTCGCATGCGGCGGCGACTTCGCGGGTCATCTGGCGGCGGAAAGGCTCGTAATCCGGCTTGCCCAGCTCGGTTTCGTCCCAATGGGCGATGCCGCACGTACCTTCAATGTCGGCGGAAAGAAAAATTCGGTTCAGCACTGTGCGTCGTCCTTTCACGCGATGGAAAGCGCGATTTCCATCATCTGGGTGAAGGCCGTCTGGCGCGCCTGCGCGTCGAGCGATTCGCCCGTGCCGAGGTGATCCGAAATCGTGCAGATGGCCAGCGCGTTTTTGCCCGCGCGCGCCGCGTTCAGATACAGCGAGGCAGATTCCATCTCGACCGCCAGCACGCCCAGCTTCTTAAGCTTGCCGGACATGCCGGATTCGTCGTAGAAAATATCGGAGGAATACAGCGGGCCGACGATCGGCTCGATGCCCATCTTGCGCGCGGCCGCGACGGCCTGTTCCAGCAGCTTGAACGAGCAGCAGGGCGCAACGTTGCCGTCAAAGCCGAACTGGCGGCCAAAGTTGGAATTGGTGTAGGCGGACAGGCCCATCACCACGTCGCGCACCTTCACGGCGTCGGCCATACCCCCTGCCGTGCCGATACGGATGATGTTTTCCACGCCGTAGAAGTTAAAGAGTTCATAGGAGTAGATACCCATAGAAGGAATGCCCATGCCGGAAGCCATCACGGAGACGCGCTTGCCCTGATAGGTGCCGGTGTAACCCTGCACGCCGCGCGTGTTGTTGACCAGCACCGGGTTTTCCAGATACGTTTCAGCGATGAATTTGCTGCGCAGCGGGTCGCCCGGCATCAGCACAGTGCGGGCAAAGTCGCCCTCTTTGGCAGTGATGTGCGGCGTGGGAATATTCGGATTGGACATGAAAACAGCCCCTTTCTGAAATTGATGAAAATTGGATAATTCCATTATAACGGCAAAGCGGCCAAAAGCCAACAAAAATCTGAAAAGGAAAGAATGCGTCGGGAAACAGGGGCCTTATTCATGTGTCCGGCAATGAAATTGCCGGAAGGCGGGAGGTGCAGGAACGGAATGAACACCCGCTGTGCGGGATACAGTGAATGACATTCCAGGTTTCTGCCGGAGTTTGAGGCGGAACCTCAATCGTACCGTTTTTTCTTCTCTTTTTTTGCAAAACATGGTATACTAACCGCGATGGAAACCAGATCGGAGGCATGGTATGCGCATCGACGTTTATGATTTTGACGGTACGATTTACGACGGCGATTCCACGGTGGATTTCACGCGGTTCTGTCTGCGCCGCCATCCCGGCGTTCTGGCAGGCCTGCCAAAGTTTCTGGGCACGTCGCTTCTGCTGGCGGCAGGCAGACGCAGCCTGACGCAGTTTAAGAGCGTGCTCTTTGGCGAAATGGCAAGGCGTTTCAATCTGGAAACGGAAGCCGAGCTTTTCTGGCAGGCTGAGGCGACCCGTGCCAAGCTGGGCAAATGGTTTTTTGACAGGCCGCGCGATCTGCCGATTGTCATCGCTTCTGCGTCGCCGGAGTTTGAGCTGCAATATGCGGCAAAACTGCTGGGCGTGCCGACACTTATCGGCACGAAATGCGACGTGAAAACCGGCGCGCTCATTGGCAAGAACTGCAAGGGCGAGGAAAAACTGCGCCGCATCGAGCAGAATATCGGCCCGTTTGAAATCCGCGCCATGTATACCGACGACGCTAAAGCGGACGGCCCGCTGCTCGCCGCCGCCCAGGAGGGATATATTGTCACCCACGGCGCGCTTGCGCTGTTTCAGGGATAAAAAGGAGAGTTTCGGATGAAGAAAATGCAGAATATGAGCGGCTTTTTTGTCGCCGCCGTCACCCCGTTTGACGAGGCGGGCAAGTTCAGCGCGTCTGCGCTCCACAAGCTCATGGATAAGACGATCGCGGAAGGCGCGAAGGGCTTTCTGATCGGCGGCAGCAGCGCGGAATGCCCGCTGCTCACGCATGCGGAACGCGTGGAGGGGCTGGAGGCCGCCGCGAAGTATCAGGATCGCGCCAAGACGAAGCTCATCGCTTCCGTCGCGGCGATTTCTACCGACGAGGCTGTCGAATATGCCAAGACCGCCAAAGAACTGGGCTATGACGCGATGATCTCCACCTTGCCGTATTACTACAAATTCGGCATGAAGGCCATCAGCGAGTATTACAACACGCTGCGCGAGGCCGTCGATCTGCCGCTGTTCCTCTACAATTTCCCCGGCAACACGGGCGTGGAGCTGGATATCGCGGACGACCACATCCGCGGCATGCTGACCGACGGCACGATTGCCGGCGTGAAGCAGACCAGTCTGAACCTCTATCAGATGGAGCGCATTCGCGACCTGAACCCGGAATTGGTCATCTACGGCGGTTTTGACGAGGTCTACATCGGCGCGCGCATCCTCGGCGCGGACGGCGCAATCGGTTCGACCTTCAATTTCACCCTGCCGCTGTTCAACCAGATTGAGGCGGCATACAGCGCGCTGGATATTCCCAAGGCGCAGGCGCTCCAGAAGCGCGCAAACAACATCATGCAGGCGCTGGTTTCCTGTTCGCTGTTCCCGTCCATTAAGCACATCCTCAAGACGCAGGGCGTGGACTGCGGCGGCTGCCGCAAGCCGTTCCCGACGCTGACCGATGGACAGAAAGCCTATATCGAGCGCGTGGTCAAAGAGAACATGTAAGCCCGTTCAACAGATTGAGCCGTCCGGCATTGCCGGACGGCTCTTTTGATGGATGAACGCGCACGCGGACTCAGTTTCTCCGTCTCAACCCTTTGGGATAGTGATTTTTCATCATTCCACCCGCCTGTTTGCCCCAGCCGAGCGAAACGCCCTCGCAGCAGAGCAGGGTGTACCCGCCCGGCAGGTCGCCGAGAGCCAGCGTTTCGCCCGCCTGATAGGCAAGCGCCTGCTCGATCGTCAGGTTCGCGGTGCGCGCGGCTTCTTCGGGGCGAAGCGCCATCGCCAGCGCGTGATCCGGCTCGCTTCGTTTGCCCTCCGCATGGGCCAGCAGAAGCCCCGTGCGCAGGACGCGCAGGCCGTGCAGCTGCTCGATGGAAATTTGTTCCGGCGTCATCCAGAGCGCGTCGCCCGCGGCATACAGCCAATTGGGCGTAAACGCATCCGAAAATACATCCGGCAGGGCGATGGGCGCAGGCGCTTTGCCTTTGGCGGAAGGGGCCGGACGGGCCGACGTTTTCTTTTTGGGCGCAGCCTGAACGGGTGATTCAGTTTCGGACGTGTCGGCGGATTTGTTCAGGCGGCTGACGAAGTGCCCTTCGCCGCGCATCTCATGCGGATACAGATGCAGGTAGCCGTCCTTCGCCTCCGGCAGGCCGGGCAGGGCAAACGGTTGGAGCGTAAATTCCGGGTGCAGCGCCAGAAAACGTTTCAGCACGCCCTCGTTCTCGATGTCGTTGAATGTGCAGGTGGAATAGACCATCGTGCCGCCGGGACGGAGCATTTTTGCGGCCTGTTCCAAAATCTCCATCTGGCGGTCGGCACAGCAGTGGGGCGAATCCGCATCCCATTCGCCCCGCGCTTCCGGCTGGCGGCGGAACATGCCTTCGCCGGAGCAGGGCGCGTCTACCAGAATGCGGTCAAAAAAAGCGGGAAAACGCGGCGCAAACGCGTCCGGCAGCGCGCTGACGACGACGGCATTGCGCACGCCCATGCGCTCCACGTTGCGGGAGAGAATCTGCGCGCGGTTTGGTACAGGTTCGTTGCAGACGAGCAGACCCTGCCCCGCCATCAGCGCGGCGATCTGCGTGCTTTTGCCGCCGGGCGCGGCGCAGAGGTCGAGCACCCGCTCGCCGGGCTGCGGATCAAGCGCGGTGACGGCGGTCAGGGCGCTGGGTTCCTGCATATAAAACAGGCCGCCCTCGTGCAGGGGGGACAGGCCGGGCCGCGCGTCTCCCTCGACGAAGTACGCGCCTTTCGCCCACGGCACAGGCGCGCCCAGTCCGTCGATGGGGCAGGGGGGCGTGCCGTCCGGCCTGAGCAGCAGGTTGACGCGCAGCGCGCGGGTATACGGCTGATTCAAAGCGTCCAGATACGCAAAAAAGCCTGCTTCACCAAGCAGGCGCTTCATTTGGCTTTCAAATCCTTCGGGCAGTTGTTGAAACATATTACATAACATTCTCCTGTGGATTGTTTGGGGCGGCCTGATCGCGCACGCGGACGGCGCACAGGCGGCGGCGCTCGTCGATGCCGGATTCCACAACGTAGAACTTGCCGACCGAGCACGCGGAATTGAACACGGATTCCGTGGTCGTTAAAATGCAGAACACGTTTTGGGATGTGCGCGAAACCATGTGGCGGAAGACGATGTTCGGCGGCACAAGCCCCTCGCGCTCAATCTTTCGGGCGAAGCGGCGATAGGCGGTGTTGGCGCGCGCCGCGTCGTGGAAAACATCGGGCGAAAGCACAAGCCGACAAAGCCCCCGCTCAATCTGGCTGGACGTCTGATAGCGCCCTTCCCAAGGGCGGTTTTCGGGCCAAGCGACGATATCGACAATCGCCTTGCCCGTTTCGATCGTTCTCACCTGTGTTCCTCCTTCCGTCAAATCCAACCGTCTCATAGAAAAGCGAATCTTTTCTGTGTATATGTTTATAGATTGATTATAACACGGACGCTTTGCGCGGACAAGGAAAAAAGCAAAATTCCCATGATTTTACGACAAAAATGCCGAAAATCATGGGAAGAAAGGGAAAATCAGGTTGTTGCGGCGGAAATGGCGGCTACGCAGCCCTCGCCGACGGCTTTGGCGACCTGCAAAGGCTGACCGGTGCAGTCGCCCGCGGCGAACACGCCGGGCAGGTTGGTTTTCATCCGGCGATCCACGCGGATGAACGCGCCGTCCATCTCAAGCCCCGGCAGCAGCGTGGAGAGCGCTGCCGTCTCGCGAAAGATGAATACGCCGTCAAACGGAAAGTCCTCGCCGCCCGCTTTCAGACCGGTGGCGGTGCTTTCGCCGAGAATCGCTTCCGGTTTTTGGCCGCAGACGGTGATTCTGTCGTCAAGCGCGTCCTCTTTTGCGCCAAAATAGACGACCTCGCTGCAAAGCCCTGCCAGAAAGTTGGCTTCGCTCACGGCTTCCGGTCCCTGCGCGATGACGGCGACGCGTTTGCCGCGGTAGAACATGCCGTCACATGTGCCGCAATAGCTGACCCCGCGTCCGAGCAGTTCGCTTTCGCCGGGGAGCAGCTTGGGCTGCTTTGCGCCCGTGCAGAGGATGATACGCTCAGCCTCGATAAAATCCGCGCCGAGCGAAAGGGCGAACGAGCTGCCCAGCGAGACAATCTGATGTACGACGCCGGGGCGAAGCTCCGCGCCCAAATCCTGCGCCTGCTTTTTCATGGCTTCAAGCAGATCGTGGCCGGAGATATCGGGCAGGCCGGGATAGTTGGCGATGCTGTGGGCGTGGGCGAGCCAGCCCGTGTTTTGGCCGATGACGACGACGGATTTGTCGCGCTTACGGGCGGTGATGGCGGCGCTGTATCCGGCCGGACCCGCGCCGACGATGGCGATGTCTTTCATGCGTCGGCCTCCGCCGGGGAGAGCGTCACCTCGCGCCCGTGCAGCGTGACGGTCAGCGCTTCGCCGGAGAGCAGCTTGAGCCCCGTGCCCTCGCGGGAGACGCTGACCTCGATCAGCCGGCCGCGATAGACGACCTTGAACGCATAGCCGTCCCAGCCGTCGGGCAGCTGCGGGTCAAAGCTCAGCTTGCCGGTAATCGTGCGCATGCCCGCGAAGCCCTGCACGATGGAGAGCCAGCTGCCCGCCATCGATGTGATATGCAGGCCGTCGCAGGTGTCGTTGTTGATGTTATCCAGATCGAGGCGCGCAGTGCGGCGATACAGTTCTTGCGCCTTGTCGAGCTTGCCGAGGCTGGCGGCCAGAATGCTGTGGACGCACGGGGACAGGCTCGACTCGTGGACGGTCATTGGCTCGTAGAAATCGAAGTTGCGGCGGATGGTCTCCTTGTCGTAGAGGTGCTCCAGGAAATACAGGCCCTGAAGTACGTCGGCCTGCTTGATGAAGCAGGAGCGCAGAATGCGGTCCCAGCTCCACTTCTGGTTCAGCGGGCGATCCTCCGGAGAGAGCGCGCTGGCGGGCATCAGGTCTTTATCCAGGAACGTGTCGTGCTGCACGAATACATCCAGCTCTTTGTCATACGGCAGATACATCTTCTCGCTGATCTCGCGGAAGCGGCGGATTTCCTCGGCGTTGACGCTGAACGTCTGCGCTTTTTCGCGCGGGATGAGCATCAGCTGCTCGGCAGTGTAGGCCAGTTCCCACGCGGCGAGGCGGTTGGTGTACCAGTTGTTGTTGACGTTGTTTTCGTATTCGTTCGGGCCGGTCACGCCGTGGATCATGTATTGCCCCGTGCGCTTGCAGTAGTGTACGCGCCCCGCCCAGAAGCGCGCAATGCCCAGCAGCACATCGATGCCGTACTGATCGAGGTAGCTGCGGTCGCCGGTGTACTGGGTATAGGCGTAAATCGCATAGGCGATGGCGTTGTTGCGGTGGATTTCCTCAAAGGTGATTTCCCACTCGTTGTGGCATTCGATGCCCGTGAAAGTCACCATGGGATAGAGCGCGCCCGGCAGCCCCTGTTCGCGCGCGTTGTGATAGGCGCCGTCGATTTGCAGCCAGCGGTATTTGAGCAGGTTCTGCGCGACTTCCTCGCCCGCGATGGCGGTGTACATCGGCAGGCAGTAGGCTTCCGTGTCCCAATAGGTTGCGCCGCCGTATTTTTCGCCGGTGAAGCCCTTCGGGCCGATGTTCAGCCGCGCGTCCTCGCCGTAGTAGGTGGAGAAGAGCTGGAAGATGTTGAAGCGGATGCCCTGCTGACCCGCCACGTCGCCGTCGATGCGCACGTCGGCCTTCTCCCAGCGGCGTGCCCATGCGCGCTCCTGCTCGCGGCGCAGCGCGTCATAACCCGCCTGCTGTGCGCTCAGAACGCCCGCGGTCGCGGCCTGCGTCAGCTCGTCTTCCCTGTGATCGCGATCGGTTGCCACGCAGACAAATTTGTCGCAGCCGACGGTCTGCCCGGCTTCGGCCTCAAAGACGAACTTGCGGGCGACATAGCCCTCTTCCACGGTGACGCGGTTTTTCTTCAGCTTTTCGGTCGGCTCGGCGGCCATTGCGCCGCAGACGGAGAAGCGCGGCGTGCCGAAAGGATTTTCGCGGGTGCGGGTGCGCACGCTGAGCACGCCGTCGCGGTCTTCGTCTTCGCCCTCAAAGAGCCAGAAGGTTTCTTCGTAGTTGGAATCTTCGTTGCGCACGTCCGCGTCGATGGCGGGAATGAGCGCGACCTTGCAGTCGTAATCCGCCGTCACGCGGCAGCGCAGCGCCAGCAGTTCCGGCCGCGCGATGGAAACGAAGCGCTCAAAGAAGACGCGCACCGTGCCTTTTTCGCGGCGAATGACAAATTCGCGGCTGAGCACGCCCGCGCGCATGTCCAGCACGCGCTGGAAGGAAAGAACGTCGTCCTCAAACAGATCGATGTCTTCCCTGTCGATGCGCACGCGCAGGGAGATGATGTTCATCGCGTTGATGACCTTGCCGAAATACTGCGGGTAGCCGTTTTTCCACCAGCCCACGCGCGTTTTATCCGGGAACCAGACGCCCGCCAGATAAGTGCCGCGATGGCTGTCGCCGGAGTAGCACTCCTCAAAGTTGCCGCGCATGCCCATATGGCCGTTGCCGATGGAGGTCATGGACTCGGACAGACGCATGTCGTCCTTGTGCAGCTCGTTTTCCACCAGCCGCCAGGGATCATAAGCAAAAATTGTTTTCATGGTGATATCCTCACGATACGATTTAAATTCAATCTATCATACAGCATGCCCATGGGAGGACATGGATCATGCCATATTCGATTCAAAAAAAGCCGCAAACCTGCGGCCCTTGGATCAATCTTTCCTCTGGGGAACGACCGGAATTTTGACGACTACCTTGCGGTAGTGCTTCTGAAATTCGTGATGGCAGGCGGCCTTGTGACCGTCGCTGGGGAACATCACATAGAACATGCCCGGACGGATCGAAACCGATGTGGAATTGCCCGTATAGAAGTAATTGTCGTGTTCCGGGTCGGATGTCGAGGGATTCAGCTCCTGAATATGCGCCCAGGACATGCGCTCACCGCCGGAAATGCAGTATTGCAGGTCGATGTAGTTTTTGTGCGCTTCCATCACCACGGTATCCATTTGGCGGGTGTCGCCTTCGGAAACCGTCGCGAACAGGCCGTCTTCAAGCTCATAGCGGCCGGGCTCCAGATCGGGCGCTTCCGCCAGAAATGCGAATGCCAGCTCCATATCGGGGTGGAGCGGGTAATAACGCTCCTGTTCTTCGATGCGGTCAACAATCACGGGGATCAACCTCCTTCATTGAGTCTTTTCCATTATAAGGCAATGTGAACGCAGCGTCAAGCCAAAGGTTATGCAAAAGAGCTAAAGCTTACGCCTGGGCGGCGAGCGCCGCCGCCTGTCTGGCGGCGTCTTCCACCAGCGACTGCATGCTGAACCCGTGCGCCCCGGCGACGTGCGTGCCGCAGCGCTCGGTCGGCACGAGGATGCGCGTGGCGCGGCTGGAACCGACGGCGGCAGCCATGTTTCCGGTGATTTCGCCCATCATGGAATCCTTGAGCACCAGCGCGATGGGCGCAATCAGGATATCCGCATTCCGCGCAGCCCAGCATACCGCGTTTTCGCCCGTCGCGCCGCGCTGAGCGCCCGCTTTGAGCATGGCGGCGGTCGCCATGGCGTTGGTGCCCACGCAGAGCAGCTGCGCGCCCTGCGGCAGAAGCGGCGAAAGCGCGGCGATGATGGCGCGGCCGATGCCGCCGCCCTGTCCGTCCAAAACGATGATGGTCATAACTGCCTCCGTATCGTCAAGTCGTTTGTCAATTTGGGTAATAGGTTTCGGCGAAATCGGCCACGGCCTGCCGGATGCGTTCGCTGCCCGCCTCCATATCGGAAACGGAAAACACGCGGTTTTCGCCCGCCGCCATGGCGCGCATGAGCCTGTCGCTCACCTCGCCGCTGTGGTGGGAATAATCAAAATACTGGTTAAGGTCGGTGATCCAGTCGATGCGCGAAGAATAATCGTAGATTTCCACGTTGGGATAATCGAGCAGCTTTTCACAGAGCAGGCGGCGGGAATGGAACTGCTGCTCGGAAATGCCTTCCCGCGTCATCAGAAACCAGTAGCCGACGGAATAGGGCGGCATATAAATCTTAAAGACGGTTTCGGGATGCGCCTCGATCGAGGGGATCAGGTGGCGCTCGACATTTTCGGTGGAGCGGGACAGATTGGTGTCGGCGGACTGCATGTCCTTCTGCGCGATGGCGGGGATGGCGTCAAACACGCTCTGGGCGGAAAAGACCACGTCCGTCCACTGGTACATGTTATCGCGCTTGGCGGCAAGCGGCTTGCCGACGTTTTGGAGCATTTTCGGGATTTTCACCAGCGCCACGTCGCGGTTGAACAGATAGTTGACGTCGTCGAGCGGGTCGTCGTTCCACAGATAGTCGTAAATCTCCTCCATGTCGTCCGGCTGGCCCATCATGCTGTATGCGTCCACGGCCAGAATCGCCAGCTTCAATTCGTGCGTTTTGAGCACGTGGGTGAGCTGCCACCCCATCTGGGAGATGTGCGAACCGCGCATGGGCAGTTTGACAGAGGTTACATCAAAGCAGGCGTCGATCACCGAAGGGTGGCTCATTTCAACCATGGACGTACCCAAAATCACCGCGTCGTAATCGTAATTGCGGGCGATGCCGGGGTTGTTATAGCTTTCCTGATCGTAAAGCGGGAGGATGGAAGACTCCCGGTAGTGCTCGAACGGATCGACAAGAAAGACGGCCAGCGCGCACAGCAGCAGCAGCGCGGCGCTGGCGGACAGGGTGAAAACGGCCCAGCGTTTGGCCCTAAAGCGCATGAATGGATTCCTCCCGCAGAAAGCTTGTTTCAATTAGTTTACAGACTTTGGGGCGGACTGTCAAGCGGCGGAAAAATGAGCGGGAAGCGTCTGAATTGATTGAAAAGACGGATGCTCTGTGCTATACTGAACTGAGTGGCGGATGCAATCGTTTTCGGGAGCGAAACGAAAATGGCTTTCGCGCAATCGCAGAGAGAGGAGGGCGTTCATGCCAAAGCGAAACGGATGGCGATTGGCGGCCGCGCTGGGCCTGCTGATCGCCCTGGTCGGCGCGGCGCTGGCTGCATATGACGCAATATGGCCCCGGCAGAGCGGCACGAACGTGTTGACCTCCAAAAGCCTTGTGGTGGACGCGAGCAACGCGTCGCAGGGCTATATCATGGCGCGCGGCGACGCGGGCAACAAACGGCTCAAACTGCGCGTGACGCAGGGACGGTATAAGCTGACCTACGATCTGAATACGTCGGGCGATTACGAGGTGTTTCCGCTTCAGCTCGGCGACGGCAGCTACACCGTCGAGCTGTTTGAAAACGTCTCCGGCAAGAAGTATTCCGCCGAAGGCAAGGTGTCGGTGAACGTCAAGCTGGACGATCCCTACGCGCCTTTCCTCTGCCCCAACCAGTACGTCAATTACACGCCGGATACGGAAGCGGTTCAAACCTCCTACGAGCTGTGCGCGGGCATGACCGATCCGCAGGAGATTTTTGAAACCGTTCAGGCGTATATCAAAGCCAATTATCTGTATGATTACGTTAAGGCGGAGACGGTCAAGAGCGGCACGCTGCCGGATATCGACGGCTGCTATGAATCAAAGATGGGCATATGTCAGGATCTGGCCGCGATGGCGGCCTGCATGCTGCGCGTGCAGGGAATTCCGACGCGGCTGATGATCGGTTATGCCGGGAAAATGTATCACGCATGGAACACTGTCATCATCAACGGGGAGGAAGTGCTCTACGATCCGACGCTTGAATTGAGCGCTATCGACAGCGGCCTGACCTACACCGTGGAGAGATATTACTGAATCGCGGAAGACTCAAAAAATGCGGGATTTCGGATGAGGATCTGAAAGGAAAGGATGCACACATGGCAAGCAAGGATCGCGGTCTGACGCCCATTGAACTGAGCAGCTTCTGTTCGGAAATTGCCCTCATGCTGGGGGCGGGCATGCCGCTGTACGCGGGCATGGAAGCCCTGGAAAAGACGTATGAGCAGGACGCGCATGCCGATCTTTACCACAAGGTGAGCGAAACGCTGACGCAGACGGGTTCGCTGCGCGACGCGCTGGAGGAGACGCACGCGTTTCCGACCTATCTGGTGGAGATGTGCGGCATCGGCGAGCGGACGGGCCATCTGGAAGACGTGATGCAGGGGCTTTCCGCCTATTACGAAAGAGAGAGCCGCATCCGTCAGGCCGTCCGCAGCGCGGTGACGTATCCGCTGGTGCTTTCGGTGATGATGGTGCTGATTCTGATGGTGCTGATTCTCAAGGTCATGCCGGTGTTCCGGCGCGTGCTGGGCAGCATGGGCGTGGCGATGACCGCCACCGGCAGCATGATGATGAACGTCGGCACGGTGATCGGCTGGGTTGTGCTGGCGCTGGTGCTCGCCTTTGCACTGGCGGCGCTTATCTGCGTACTGCTGCTGAAAAGCGGCAGGCGGGAACAGGTGCTCGCCGGGCTGAAAAAGGCGTTTCCGCCGCTGCGCCGGCTGAGCATGCGGCTGGCTTCCTCCCGCGCGGCTTCCGTGCTGGCGATGATGCTTTCCAGCGGTTTCCCGCTGGAGCAGGCGCTGGAGATGGTGCCGCTGGTTCTGCCGGACGCCGAGGCGGCGGGCGAAATCGCCAAAATCCGCGAGAAGATGGGCGAAGGCGTGTCCTTCTCCGATGCGCTGACCGGGAGCGCGATGTTTGATGAAATCCATCGGCAGATGCTGCGCATGGGTATTGCCGCCGGACGCGAGGATCAGGTGATGAGCAAGATTGCCCAGACCTATGAGCAGCAGGTGGAAGAGGGCATTTCCGGTCTGGTTTCTATCATCGAGCCGACCATGGTCGCCGCGCTTTCCATCGTTATCGGCGCGGTGCTGCTTTCCGTGATGATGCCGATGGCCGGCATTATTTCCAGCATTTTGTAAGGGCGAAAGGAGGGGCTTCGCGTGAAAACAAAAAAGCATGGCCTTGCGCGCGGCCTCGCGCTCACGCTGGCGGTATTTGCCGCGCTTTTTGGCGGGGCTGTGGCGGCGTTTCAGAAAATCGGCTCATCCTCAGAGAATATGGAGGAACAGCTGGTGCTCGACGCCGTGCGCCGCGCTGCGCTGACCTGCTATGCGGTGGAGGGCGCGTATCCCCAATCGATTAAAGAGCTGGAGCGCGGCTACGGCCTGGCTTATAACAAGGACGCGTATATCGTTTCTTACGACGCGTTTGCCTCCAACATCATGCCGAATATTCAGGTGCTCCGAAAGGGGGAGACGCAGCCTTGATGAAAACGAAGAGCCACAGCATTTCCGGCGCGTTCGTGTTCATGCTGCTGGGCGTCTTTGCGGTGTTTTCCATGCTGCTGGTCGTGCTCGGCGCGCAGGCTTACCGCACGACGGTGGACGGCGCGGCCGCGCACACGCAGAAGCGGATCGTGACGGCATTCGTCCGCAACGCGGTGCGCGCGCAGGATGAACGGGGCGCGATCACCGTGGAGGAGCACGACGGCCTGCCTGTGCTCGCCCTTTCCAGCGAGCTGGACGGCGAACGCTATGTGCAGTATATTTACAGCTATGGCGGCAGTCTCTGCGAACTGTTTACCTCGGCGAGATATGGTTTTTCGCCGGAGGACGGCGAGGCGGTTTGCGCCGCGCAGCGTTTTGAACCGGCGCTTGAAGGCAATCTGCTGACCGTCCGGGTGACGGACGGGTCCGGCGATCAATCCACCGTATATATCGCGCGCCGCTGTGCGCAGTAAGGGGATGACGATGGTGAAACACAACCAGCTGAATACCCTGCTGATGGAGATCCTGATCGTGGTGCTGTTTTTTTCGCTCTGCTCCACGGTGATTCTGGATGTGTTCGTCGGCGCGCATAACCAGAGCGCGCGCGCGGGCGCGCAGGCCGACGCGCTGACGGCGGCGCAGAGTCTGTCCGACAGGCTCTATGCGGCGGACGAGCGGGAAGACATGCTGCGCCAGAGCGGCTTTTTTGAACGCGGGGACGGTACGTGGCATTTGAGCTGCGGCGCGTATGACCTGCTCGTGACGCTCGGCGAGGAGACATATTCCGCCGGAACGCTGGAGACCGCCGAGGTGACGGCGCTGGAGGATGAGCAGACGCTCTTCACCCTGCCTTCCGCGCGCTATATGCAAGGGGAGGTGGCACCGTGAACCAGAGGGAATACCGCATCGGGCCGGGCGCGGCTTCGCTGATGCTGCTGGTCGTCGTGCTGAGCATGAGCGTGCTGGGCATGCTGGCCCTGATGAGCGCAAGGTCGGATGAAAACCTGAGCCTGCGCAGCGCCGAGGTGGCGCGGCAGGTCGCCGAATTGAACGTTTCGGCGGAACGCTCGCTGGCTGAGCTGGACGACGCGCTCGCCAAAGCGGCCGGAGCGGCGCAGAGTGAGGAAGATTATCTGGCGCGGGTTGAAGCGGCGCTGAATGAAGCGATGACGCTTGAAGGCCGCACGGTGTCGTGGGAAGAAACCAACGACGAGGGCCGCACGCTGGCCTGCGCCGTGGAGCTTGAACCGCTCGGCGCTTTCCCGCGTTTTGCGCGCACGGTTTACCATCTGGCGATCGACGAAGGCGCAATGGAGGGGGAAGACCTGCTGTTTGACGCCGGATACATAGGAGAGCTGTAATATGGAATTGACGCAAATCCTGCAAAAGGCGCTGGAAATCGGCGGTTCGGATATCTTTTTGATTCCCGGCTCAGCGGCAACGGCTAAGGTTAAAGGCCATCTGGTGCAGCTGACCGAGGAAAAACTTCTGCCCGCCGATACGGCCGACATGATCCGGGAGGCTTACGGCATGGCGGGCGATCACAGCGACGAGCTGCTCCACCGCGACGGCGACGACGATTTTTCGTTCTCCTTCAACCGGCAGGCGCGCTTCCGCTGCAACGCCTATAAGCAGCGCGGCACGCTGGCGGCGACCTGCCGCGTCGTGACCTTCGGCCTGCCCGATCCGGACGCGCTGCATATCCCGCCGATGGTGATTGATCTCGTCTCCTCCTGCCGAAACGGCATGGTGCTCGTCACCGGCCCGGCGGGCAGCGGCAAGAGCACGACGCTCGCCTGCATGGTGGATCGCATTAACTCCAATCAGGATGTGCATATCATCACCATCGAGGACCCAATCGAATATCTCCACGCCCATAAGCGCGCGCTGGTCAGCCAGCGGGAAATTCCCAACGACGCAAGCTCGTTTGCGCGGGCCTTGCGCGCGGCCATGCGCGAAGCGCCAGACGTGATTATGCTTGGCGAAATGCGCGATTATGAAACCGTGCAGACCGCGCTGACCGCGGCGGAAACCGGCCATCTGCTGCTTTCCTCGCTGCATACGGTGGGCGCGGCCAAAACCATCGACCGCATTATCGATACCTTCCCGGCCAATCAGCAGCAGCAGGTGCGCGTGCAGCTCTCCATGGTGCTGCGCGCGGTCGTCAGCCAGCGCCTTGTGCCGACGGTGGACGGCACGCAGGTGCCCGTGTTCGAGGTGATGACGATCAACCCCGCCATTCAGAACATGATTCGAGATGGAAAAACTTTCCAAATCGACAACGTGATCTATGGCGGTGCGGCGTCTCAGGCGATGCTTTCCATGGATAACGAACTCATCCGGCTGACCAAAGAAGGCAGAATTACCAAAGAAGCGGCTCAACTCTACGCTGTCAATCCGGACATGCTGCGCAAGCGGCTGATCTGATTGCGAAGGAGGTTCTCTCTGTGCGCGATGTCATCCGAATTCAGATGATGGGCGAATTTGTCATTTACATCAACGAGCGTCAAGCCGATCACATGGTCAATAAATCCCGGAAGGGATTGGCGCTGATTGAATATTTGATCGTGGGTCATGGGCAGCCCGTTTCCAATCAACGGCTGCTTTCCGCGTTTTGGGGCGACGAACGCGTCACCAACCCGGAAAACGCGCTCAAAACGTTAATCAGCCGCGTGCGCGCGATGCTTAGCCAGATTTCGCCGGATTTGGGCGGCTGCATCGTCGCCGATCGCGGCGCATACCACTGGGAATGCCTGCCAGAGATGACCATTGATCTCTACGAATTGGAGGACGTCTTCAGTCGGCTTCAGGATACATGCGATGCAGAGCGCAAGCGCGCGCTCTATCGCCGGATGATGCAGCTCTACCGCGGGCCGCTGCTGCAAAAGAGCGAGCTCAACGAATGGGTCTTCCCCCGCGCGACGGCGCTCCACAACCAGTATATCGCCGGGATTTACGGCTATATCGAAATGCTCAAACAGAGCGAAAAGGCCGAAGACGAGCAGGAGATCATCAGCGTCTGCCGCAGCGCGCTGGAACGCGAGCCTTTTGACGATCGCATTCACATCGAACTGATGCGCGCGCTGCTGAAAAACAACAACGCCACAGAGGCCAAGGCGCAGTTTGAAGAGGTGATGCACCTGCATTATCACTATCTGAACGTGAAGCCGAGCCGTGAGCTGATGGAATTTTACAACGAAATCGTCGAAGCCAGCAAAAACATCGAGTTTAACCTCGAAACCATCTGCCGTCAGCTGTATCAGAGCAGCCGGGAGCAGGGCGCGTTCGTCTGCGATTTTCCGGTGTTTAAAGAGATTTTCAATTTGCAGATCCGCAACATCGAGCGGCTGGATTCCACGATGTTCCTCGCCGTGATTATGGTTTCCAAAATCAATGGGGAACAGATGGGGAGCATCAAGCAGGAAAATGTGATGCACGGGCTGATGGAGATTCTGCGCACCAACCTGCGCAAGGGCGATGTCATCACGCATTTCTCCCCGACAATGGTTGCCATGCTGCTGCCGACCGTGGATTACAGCACGGGCGACAGCGTGATGGAACGGCTCAAACAGAAGTTTTATCAGGCGTATCCGAATTCCAACGTGCTGTTCAGCTATCGCATTGCGCCTTTGACCGCGCAGATGGCTGGCGTGGAACCGCAGAAGGCCCGGCGCGCCCGGAGAAAACCGACGAAAACGATCCGAACAACGAAAAAGAAAGGCGAGTGAATCCACATGAACAAAGAGATTATCGAGCAGGCGAAAAACCTGATTGCGGCGCATTCCTGCTGTCAGGAGGCGAAGGACGCGGCCAACGCATGGCTCTGCGCCGTCGGCACGGCGGACGAAAAGGAGAAGGCGAAGGCGCTTGTCGCCGAGCTGGAAGAAGACATCATGCCCATCGACGGGCTGATCGGCTTTGCGGCGTCCGACATGGGCGCGAAGGTCTTCGGCGAGGAAAAGGCGAAGGAAGTGCTGGCGCATGCGGAAGCCATCAAGGCTGCGGGCGCGAAGTATTGCGACTGCCCGGCCTGCGCGGCGTGCGAAGCGATTTTGAAGCATAAGGAAGAACTGATCGGTTAAAAGCAAACGCCCGAAGGACGACTTCGGGCGTTTGATGTATGGTATGAAAAAGGACGGCAGTTGACGGCCTGCTCGATGGGCTTGAGCGTGCTGACTGTGTTGTTTCTGGCCATGACGCGGGGAGCTTATGCGATTGTCGTTGCGTTTCTGCTGTTTGTGATTAAGATGGCGCTGATTTGGATGAGCAGAGCATAGAAATACCCCTTCGCATGGGTGAGTCGTGCGAAGGGGATTTTGTTTTTCTGTATAAGGTTTGATTGCGTATGCAGAATTTTGAGGTTTTTCAGACGTCGGCGAATATGCGTGCAGGCTCAGCCTGATTTACAGCACCTCAACTTGGCACGACCGCATGGTTTCCAGCGCGGCCTCGTGCTTCTGCGGGGTGACGCCTGCGCAGAGCGCGCCGTTCACGGTCAAATCGGCTTCGGGCAGGGCGGCCTTGATGAGCAGGGCGTTGGAAACGACGCAGATATCCGTACACACGCCGCAAAGCTCAACGTGGAAGCCTTTTCCCGCAACCGCGCCCCTTTCGGCGGCCAGCGTGCAGACATACTCGCACAGCGCCGTCGAACCGAAGGTCGGTTTTTCAAAGGACATCATGCCGCGCGCGCACGTTTGAGCGATTTCCGGCTCAAGCGCCCAGCCGGGCGTATTGCGGATGCAGTGCGGCACGGGCAGAAAGCGCCCCTCGCGGGTATTCATGTAATTTTCTTCATGGGTATCGAGGGTGAAGACGACCTGCGTATTTTCCGCTTTGGCCTGCTGAATGCGTGCGGCGACAGCGGGAACGATGGCGCGGGCCTGCTCGCTGCCCAGAGCGCCGGAGACGAAATCGCGTTGCATATCGACGACGATAAGAAGATCGGTCATGAGAAAATTCCTCCTGAGATAAGACATTTGATAGAGTGGGAAAACGAAGAAAATAACAGGCTTTGTGGGCGTCAGGCCTCGCTTCGTTCCCTGACGCGCGGATGCGTTTGCTTCGCGACGAGGGGACGGCGGGCGGCTGCCCGCACCTGCTTGAGGGATTTCATCCCTCAGACTCCCTTCCTCGCTTCGCGGCGGCATAAACAAAACGATTTCGACAATGAAGGGGCGAACTCCTGCATTTGCTTCGGCTTGCGAAGAAACAGAATTTATGCTACACTAATCGGGACAAAAAATGAACGCGGGAGAAAACAGGCCCACAGGCTTGCATGAAAGATATGGACACGTCGATACTGAACACGCTATCGTTGATTGCGCCGGATTTGATGGAAGAAATGGAGCTGCGCACGCTGATTTTGGAACGTGTTGCGGCGCTGGAGCCGATTGGCAGGCGGGCTTTGGCTGCGCGGCTGCATCTGGCCGAGCGCGAGGTGCGCGCGGCGGCGGAGGCACTGAAAAGAGCCGGATGCCTGACGCAGAGCGCGTCGGGTATGGAATTGACCCCGCAGGGGCAGAGTTTGGTAGAGGCGGCGCGGACGGTCAGCAGCGGGCGGCGGACATTATCGGGCATCGAATTGTCGCTCTCGCAGATGCTGGGCGTAGAGCGGGTCTGCGTCGTCCACGGCGACGCGGACATCGATTCCGGGGTGATGGAAGAGGTGGCGCGCGCGGCGGCGCGGCAGATCCGCTTCCTTTTACAGGACGCGCATGTGATGGCGGTGACGGGCGGACGAACCGTCGCCAAAACGGCGGAGGCGATCACGGTCGCCGCGCCGATGGAGATCACGGTTGTTCCGGCACAGGGCGGCATGGGCGGCGGCATCAGCACGCAGGCGAACACGGTGGCCGAGCGCTTTGCGCAGAAGCTGGGCGGCTACTATCGTTTTCTGCACTTGCCGGACGGGCTTTCGGAAGCGGCGGCAGACGAGCTGGCGCGCTTGCCGCAGGTGCGCGAGCCGCTGGAACTGGTGCGTCATGCGGATGTGTTGCTTTACGGAATCGGACGGGCGATGGATCTGGCTCAGCGGCGCGGCCTGAGCCGGGCGGAGCAGGAGACGCTGCGCGCAGAAGGCGCAGTGGCCGAAGCGCTGGGCTTTTATCTGAACGCGGAAGGGCACGTGGTCGGAGGCGGTTCGTCGCTGGCCTTCAAACCGGAGGACATCGGGCGGAAGAACCGCGCGGCGGCGGTCGCGGCGGGGCGCGCGAAAGCGGAGGCCATTTTGGCGGTCTGCGCGCACCATCCGCACAAGCTGCTGGTTGTGGACGAGGGCGCGGCGCTGCGGATGCTCGAACTTTTGCGCCCGTAAGAAATGAAATTTGCGGAGTCAGCGCCATTCTTTGCACAAATCTTTGACAATCTCGGCAAAAAATGCTACACTAGAGGCGTTCGGTTGGGCGTTCGCCCGATCGGCAAACGGTTTGAAACGCCGCGGTACGCGCGGCTTTCTTCCGTCGGCATTTTTGGGGAATGCGGACGGATATAAAACCTCAATCTATCATGGAAACCCAAAGAATTGGAACCAAATTGAAATGGAGGAATTACCCATGGCAAAAATGACCGTTGACGACATCCGGGTCTCCGGCAAGAAAGTGCTTGTGCGCTGCGATTTCAATGTTCCGATGAAGGATGGCAAGATCACCAACGACAAGCGCATTGTGGCGGCGCTGCCGACCATCAAGAAGCTGATCGCGGACGGCGGCAGGGTGATCCTGTGCAGCCATCTGGGCAAGCCGAAGAACGGCCCGGAAGCGAAGTTCTCCCTCGCGCCGGTGGCGGAGCGCCTGTCCGAGTACCTGGGCAAGCCGGTTGTGTTCGCGGATGACGACACTGTCGTCGGCGAGAACGCGAAGGCCGCCGTTGCCGCGATGAAGGACGGCGACGTGGTGCTGCTCCAGAACACCCGCTTCCGCAAGGAAGAGACCAAGAACATCGAGGATTTCTCCAAGGAGCTGGCCTCTCTGGCGGATTGCTATGTGGACGACGCGTTCGGCTCCTGCCATCGCGCGCATTGCTCCACCGAGGGCGTGACCAAGTTCCTCTCTCCGTGCGTGGCGGGCTACCTGATCGGCAAAGAGCTGGATATCATGGGCAAGGCGCTGGAGAATCCGGATCGTCCGTTCGTGGCGGTGCTGGGCGGCGCGAAAGTGGCCGACAAGCTCAACGTTATCGACAACCTGCTGGAGAAGGTCGATACCCTCATCATCGGCGGCGGCATGGCGTATACCTTCCTGAAGGCGAAGGGCTACGGCGTGGGCAAGAGCCTGCTGGATGAGACGAAGATCGACTACTGCAAGGACATGATGGCCAAGGCCGAGGCGAAGGGCATCAAGCTGCTGCTGCCGGTCGATACCGTCTGCATCAAGGACTTCCCGGATCCGATCGACGCGGCGGTTGAAACCGTGACCGTGGACGCGGACGCGATTCCGGAAGACATGGAAGGCTGCGATATCGGCCCGAAGAGCCGCGAGCTGTTTGCCGCTGCGGTGAAGGACGCGAAGACCGTCATCTGGAACGGCCCGATGGGCGTGTTCGAGAACCCGACCCTTGCGGCTGGCACGCTGGCCGTGGCGCAGGCGATGGCCGACAGCGATGCCGTGACCATCATCGGCGGCGGCGATTCCGCGGCTGCGGTTGAGCAGATGGGCCTTGGCGACAAGATGACCCACATCTCCACCGGCGGCGGCGCGTCCCTTGAATATCTGGAGGGCAAGGTGCTTCCGGGCGTTGCCTGCCTTGACGAGAAACTGTAAATGATTTCGCCCTGAGCGGCCTTGGGGTCGCTTGGGGCATTTATGATGAGGAGGAAACATTCCATGCGTAAGCCGATTATTGCCGGTAACTGGAAAATGAACAAGACCCCCAGCGAGGCGCGCGAACTGGTTTCCGCGCTTGTGCCGCTGGTTCAGGATGCGAAGTGCGACGTCGTCGTCTGCACCCCGGCGGTGGATTTTGCCGCGGTGAGCGAGGTCATCAAGGGCACGAATATCAAGCTGGGCGCGGAGAACATGCACTGGAAGGAATCCGGTGCGTACACGGGCGAGCTGAGCGCGGCGATGCTCAAGGAATCCGGCGTGGAATACGTCATTCTCGGCCACAGTGAGCGCCGTCAGTACTTTGGCGAGACGGACGCGACGGTGAACCAGCGCGTGCTGGCGGCCGTTAAGGCGGGCCTGACCCCGATCATCTGCGTCGGCGAGAAGAAGGAAGAGCGCGAAGCGGGCTACACCAACGCGCTGGTGACCTATCAGACGCAGATTGCGCTCTCCGGCCTGACGGCAGACGAGGTGAAGAACGTGGTCATCGCTTACGAGCCGGTTTGGGCGATCGGCACGGGTCTGACCGCGACGGACGAGCAGGCGAACGAGACCATCGGCGTGATCCGCGAGGCGGTCCGCGCGGCTTACGGCGACGCGGCGGACGATGTGCGCATTCAGTACGGCGGCTCGATGAACCCGAAGAACTGCAAGGGCCTGATGGCGCAGCCGGAGATCGACGGCGGCCTGATCGGCGGCGCGTCCCTCAAGGCGGAGGACTTCTCCAAGGTCGTTCATTTCGACGCGTAAAGGAGCAATTATGGCTAAGAAACCTGTTCTGCTTTGCATCATGGACGGCTTCGGCTGGGTGCCGGAGCAGACGTTCGGCAACGCGATTGCGGCGGCCAAGAGACCGAACCTCGACCGCCTGTTTGAAACCTATCCCTATACCACAATTCAGGCTTCCGGCATGGCGGTCGGCCTGCCGGAAGGCCAGATGGGCAACAGCGAAGTCGGCCACACCAACATGGGCGCGGGCCGCATCGTCTATCAGCAGCTGACGCTGATCACCAAGTCCATCATGGATGGCACGATGAAGGAAAACGACGTGCTGGTGCGCAACATGCGCGCGGCCATCGACGCGGGCAAGGCCGTTCACCTGATGGGCCTGCTCGGCACGGGCGGCGTACACAGCCACATCGACCACCTGTTCGGCCTGCTGGATCTGGCCAAGCATCTGGGCGCGAAAAAGCTGTACGTCCACTGCATCATGGACGGCCGCGACACCGACCCGCATTCCGGCAAGGGCTTCCTTGAGGATCTTCAAAAGAAGCTCGACGAGCTGGGCGTGGGCGAAATTGCGACCGTGACGGGCCGTTACTACGCGATGGACCGCGATTCCAACTGGGACCGCGAGGAAAAAGCGTATGCCGCGTTCGTTTACGGCGAGGGCAACCACGCGAGCAACGCGCTGGAAGCCATCGAAAAGAGCTATGCCGACGACGTGACGGATGAGTTCGTCGTGCCGTGCGTCACCTGCGAAGGCGGCCGCGTGCAGGAGGGCGATACGATTGTGTTCATCAACTTCCGCCCGGACCGCGCGCGCCAGATGACCCGCATCTTTGTGGATGACGATTTCAAGGGCTTCGAGCGCCGCTATGGTCGTTTCCCCGTGCACTATGTCTGTATGGCGGAATACGACGCGACCATGCCGAACGTCGAAGTCGCCTATCCGCCGGTGGAGCTGACCAACGTGCTGGGCGAATACCTCGCCAAGAACGGCAAGACCCAGCTGCGCATTGCGGAGACGGAGAAGTACGCCCACGTGACGTTCTTCTTCAACGGCGGTGTGGAAGCGCCGTATGAGGGCGAGGATCGCAAGGTCATCCCCAGCCCGAAGGTTGCGACCTACGACCTCAAGCCGGAGATGAGCGCCTACGAAGTGGCCGACGAATGCGCCAAGCGCATCCGCAGCGGCAAATACGACGTGGTGATCCTCAATTTCGCCAACTGCGACATGGTCGGCCACACGGGCGTGTTCGACGCGGCCGTGAAGGCGGTTGAGGCGGTTGACGCATGCGTGGAGACGGTTTGGGAGGCCGTTCGCGACATGGGCGGCTATATGTTCCTGACTGCCGACCACGGCAACGCGGACAAGATGGAGAATCCGGACGGCACGCCGTTCACCGCGCATACGACCAACCCGGTTCCGTTCCTGGTTGCGGGCTGCGGCAACGTGGAGCTGCGCGCGGGCGGCTGTCTGGCGGATATCGCGCCGACGATGCTGCCCTACATCGGTCTGCCCGTGCCGAAGGAAATGACCGGCAAGAGCATCATCGAAAAGGAATAATTCCTTCCGGAGAACGACTCCTTCCGTCGGCGCTTTGCGCCGACACTTCCCTGAGGGAGGCTTTGCTCTAAGCAAGCTGCAAAATCAGGCAAACTCTGTTCTAAGCGTTTCGTTTAGGGCAGAGTTTGTTTTTTGATTGCTGCAATAAAGGATTCGATCCGAAAATTTGCACAAACTCAGCGGACGATCACTGGCCGCCCCTGCATACGATGGATTTGCGAAAAACTGTTGTAGGGGCGCAGGGCGCTGTCCTTTTTCTCCGAAAAACGCGCCCGTTTCACGAATGCGCGTCCGCTCGTTGTGCAGATTCTTTTTACTGCTGGTTTTTGAAAGAATGCGGGAACTTTTTGAACGGGTCATTCGTCTAAATATCAAAAGGAACGCGAAAGGAGGGGCGCGGATGGAGCACGAAAACATTGCGCGGGCGGCTAAAGGCGATGTAAACGCCTTTGAAGCGCTGATGGGCGCATACGAAACAAAAATCTACGCGCTTTGCCTGCGGATGATGGGCAATCCCCACGACGGCGAGGACGCGGCGCAGGAAGCGATGCTGCGCATTTGGCGCACGATCGGGCAATATCGGTTTGAGAGCGCGTTTTCCACGTGGATCTATCGGGTGACGGCTTCCTGCTGTATGGACGCGATCCGCAAGCGTCAGCGGCATGCACAGCCGTCTTTGGAGGAAATGGGCGAAACGGACGGCTTTGATCCGGCGGACAGCGGCGAGACCCCACAGGAGCATGCCGAACGGACGGAGACGAGAAGCGAGATTCAGCGGGCGATTTCCGCCGTGCCGGAAACGATGCGCGAGGTCTTTCTGCTGCGGGATGTACACGGCCTCAGCGTGGAAGAGACGGCGCAGGCGCTGCAAATTGCGCAAGGTACGGTGAAGTCGCGGTTGGTGCGGGCGAGAGAGAAGATTGCCGCCGAGCTGAAACGGCGCGGCGTGGGAGAAACGGGAGGTGAACGACATGCGGTGTGAAGAACTGGAAGCCATCGTCTTTTCCGGCCGGGAAATTTCGGCGGAAGAGCGCGAAGAGATGGAGGCGCACGCTCAAACGTGCGAGGCCTGCCGCGCGCTGCTGGATCATGCGGATGTGCTTTCCGGCATGCAGCACATCGATGAAGACGTGACGGCGCCGGAATCCTTCAAAACAGGCTGGCGCAGCGCGATTCGGCAGACGCCGCGCGTCATTTCCATCGGCGACTGGATGCGGCGCAAGGGCGTTCGAGTCGTCGGGTATGCGGCCTGCGCGGCTCTGGTGTTCGCGGCGGGCACGGGCGTCGGACGGCTGGGCGGAAACGAAAAAAACGAGGCGCGGACGGCCTACGATTACGACTACGGCGCTTACGATACCTACGAAGCTTATCCGCAGGAGGACGCGGTCGCGCTTTACGAGAACAGTGCTCCGGCGCTTGGCGCGCGCAGCGCGGCGGAAAAGGGCGCGGCGAACGACAGCACGGCGGAGGACGAGAAGAAGATCGTCCGCAACGCCTGGCTGAACCTGAGGACGGATCGCTTTGACGAAACGGTGCAGGCCCTCTGCGAGCAGATTGAGCAGGCGGGCGGCGTTGTCGAGAGCCGGGACATCAGCGGCGCGAAGAACGCGAGCCGAAGCGCAAACCTGACGCTGCGCGTGCCGAGCGATATGCTGGACGGCGTGCTCTCCGGCGCGGGCGAGTGGGGCGAGGTGACGCGCGAGCAGACCAGCGCTGTGGATATGACGGATACCTACACGGACAACGCCTCCCGGCTGGAAAGCGCGCGGGCGAAGAAGCGGCAGCTGGACGCGCTCTATGAAAAGGCCGAAAACATGGAGGACATCATCACGCTGACCGACGCGATCTTCGACGTGCAGGAGGAGATTGAGTGGCTGGAGGGGCAGAACCGCCGGATCGACAATCAGGCCAGCATGGCGACGCTGTATGTGACCATCAACGAAAAGAGCAGCGCGGTGAGCGCCAAGCAGCCGTTTTTCACGCGGCTGGGCAGACAGCTTGCCGACGGCTGGGAGAATTTCGGCGAGTTTGTTTCCAACGCAGTGCTGGGGCTGACCTACGCCCTGCCGTGGGTGGCCGCCGCGGCGGTTGGGGCGGTGATGGTGCGGGCTGCTATCCGAAAGAAGAAAAAACACTGAAAAGAGGTCGGGCGAGATGAGACGATGGATGGTGCTTTTGACCCTTGCACTTTGTTTGGCGGGGGGAACGGCGGCTGCGGACAAAGCGCGCAACATCGCGTCGGATGCGGATTCACAATACCACGCGGCACATCTGGAAAACCATCTGGATACGACGGATGTGTACTGCACGGGCAACTATGTGAAGGTGCGGAATAAGATCAATGGTAAAAAGGTTGTCGGCCATTTGGAGCAGGCAGATCAATTTCAGTTGCTCGACATTCAAAAGGGCTGGGTCAAAATCAAGGTGACATATTCGGATAAAACCAGCCCTGATTCGCATAAAGGCATGACGGGGTGGCTGAATGCCGACTATGTGGATTGCTACTGCGACGCGGGCGAATATGCGGGCGAGGGCGAAGCAAACGGATTTGTCTATGCCGACGAGAATTGCCGAAATTATGACGAGGTCATTGAACTGTATATCCGAGCGATTCAGGAAAAATGGGATTGGGAAAAACTTAGTAACTCAGGATTTGAACCAAGTTGGTTTCTTCGTTCGCTTGAATATGATGGATATATTCTTAAAGATCTGAATCGTGATGGAATTGATGAGCTGGTTATTCTCCCTAAGGGCAGCTTATCAACGAATGGGCTTGAGAACGATTATATGATAGATGCTGTCTATACATTTGTTGATGGAAAACCGAAGCGTGTTTTGTATAGCTGGGATCGAAATCGAAATTACCTTTGCGCGGACGGAGGAATTTATAGCGAAGGTTCTGATGGAGCAGCGTATTTTACTGCCTGCATCTACGATATCAAAGATGGAAAAGCCGTGGTTCGCGAGGGCGTGCAGACCGCTGACAAGATGGATGCAAACGGCGAATACTTAGAAGGGGGTGTCTATCTCCGCATGACGGAAAGCCATAAACTGTACGACGGCGAGGAAATTTCCGAGGAACAGGCCGACGCCGATTTGGAGCGATATCAAAATATGCTGCTTACGGATGACAGAAATTTTGTATCTTTCGCGGAATATGAGAAAAAATCCAGATAATGGGAACAAAACCAGGCGCTGAAACGTCTATATGATGTTCGGTGCAGGAAACGACGAACGCGGAAATGAAAATCAACCATCAGGAGGAAAATGAAATATGAAAAAGATTCTGGTTTTTGCGCTGGCGTTGATGCTGGCGGTTCCGGCGCTGGCCTTTGCCGACGGAAACGACGCGGATATCACCGCACAGGGCACGGTGGTCGTGACGGCGGCGCCGGACATGGTGACGGTGACGGCGAATGCGTCTGTTTCGGGCAGGAGTGTCGCGGACGCACAGGAGGGCATGAATGCGATTGTTCAATCCGCGACCCAAAAGCTGCTGGATCTGGGCGTGGAAGAGAAAGACATCGTGACCACAAGCTACACGTATTATCCGACATATGATTATAACAGCGAAACGCCGACCGTCAACGGCTATCAGGCCGATCACACGCTGTCCATCACCTGCAAGGATGTGGATATGCTCGACAGCGTGATCGGCGTGGTGACGGACTGCGGCATGAGCGAGATTTACAACGTGGAATATGACGTTTCAAATCGCAGCGAGCTGTATCGTCAGGCGCTCAAGGCGGCAATCGAGGAGGCGGCGGCCAAGGCTGAAGGCATGGCTGAGGCGGCGGGGATGACGATCGATCATCTGGAATCCGTGACCGAAAACACCGGCTTTGACGAGTACACCGTCAGTACGTATGACGGGGCGGTGAGCATGAAGGCTGAAGCGGTCGGCACAGGCATTCGTTCGGGCAGCGTTTCCGTGACGGCAAGCGTGACGGCGGTTTACGAAGCGCGGAAATAAGCGGAAACAGAAAAGAAAGAGCTTTGCATCCCAATTCCAACGAGGGGCGGGGTGCAAAGCTCTTTTGATTGGTTATGAATATATTGTCAACATTTCGCGGCGGTTTGAACCGATGATTTCGGAACGGAAGAAACCTAAAAATCAGTCCGTCGTTCTGGAAATTTTCGCGCCGAGGCTGTTGAGCTTCTCTTCCAGATGCTCATAACCGCGGTCGATGAAGTGCGTATTATAAATCTCGGTCGTGCCCTGCGCCATCAGCCCTGCAATGACCAGCGCTGCGCCCGCGCGCAGATCGGTGGCCTCCACAGCCGCGCCGTGCAGCTGCGGCACGCCCTCGATGACGGCAGTCTGCTCGTAAATACGCACGCGCGCGCCCATGCGCTCCATCTCCGACAGATGGCGGAAGCGGGATTCAAAGATGTTTTCCACGACGGTCGAAGTGCCGGTCGCCGTGCAGAGCAGCGCGCTCATGGGCTGCTGCAAATCGGTCGGGAAGCCGGGATAGACCTGCGTTTTGAATGTCACCGCCCGGTGCGCGCCCAGCGAGCGGACGCGGATTGCGTCGTCGCGCTCCTCCACGCGCGCGCCCATTTCCAACAGCTTGGCGGTCAGCGCTTCCATGTGCGTGGGGATGCAGCCGCAGATGGTCACGTCGCCATGCGTCGCGGCGGCGGCGATCATCAGCGTGCCGGTTTCAATCTGATCCGGAATGACGGCGTAAGGGCGGCGGCATTGCAGCGTATCCACGCCGCGAATGCGGATGACATCCGTACCCGCGCCTTTGACGCGGCAGCCCATCGAATTGAGAAAATTGGCCAAATCGACGATGTGAGGTTCCTTGGCGGCATTGTAAATCGTGGTGATGCCCTTTGCGCGGGAGGCCGCCAGCATGACGTTGATCGTGCCGCCGACTGTGACCATATCCATAAACACGTCTGAACCCGTCAGTTCGTCGGCTTCGGCCAGCACCATGCCGCGCGTGGTTTCCACCTTTGCGCCGAGGGCGCGCATACCTTTGATGTGCTGATCAATCGGTCTGCGCCCAATATCGCATCCGCCCGGCAGAGGCACCTGCGCCCGCCCGAAGCGCGCCAGCAGCGCGCCGATGTAATACGAGGACGCGCGCATGCGGCGGCAGAGTTCCAGCGGCACGTCCGTGCGGTTGATGGTGCTGGAATCGACTTCCATCACGCCCGCGTCAGGGTCCCAGATGACCTTTGCGCCCAGGTGGCGAAGCGTCTCCACCGAAACGTTTACATCTTCAATGTTGGGCAAGTTTTCGATGACGCAGGGCGTTTGGCTGAGAATCGAGGCGGAGATGACCGCGACCGAGGTGTTTTTGCCGCCGCTGACGTGCACGGTGCCCTCCAATCGCTGCCCACCGGTGATGAGCATTCGTTCTTCTGCCATGGTGATCCTCCTTATGCCGGTTGCCCGGAGATGGTAAACTTTAACCCCTATATTATACACATATCATGCCGCTTTGGCAAGCTAATCCATAAACGGCGGTTGGATACGCCTGGAAAGCGCGGAATTTATGCTTTTTGTGCGGTGTGCGTGGACGGCGTTTCAAACATTGCGCCTGCGCAGAGCAGGATCATCATGAACTGGAAAAAATACCGCGCCCGCGTTTCCCAGATGCTCAAAAACAGAAATGCGCCCAGCAGCGTTAAAAACAGCGGCGCGGCGTGCGTGTCGCGTCTGCGGATCGCCTGTATGCAGGCGATGCACGCAAGCGCCATCTGTGCAACGAACATCGCCGTCGCCAGATGCGTATATGCGCGGTTGAACCGGCCGTTTTCAAAGACCGCCTGCTTGACGGCGTTGTCGGCCTCGTGTGCGTCGGCCTCAAAGATTTCGTTCAGATTGAATGTGCCGCGTCCGAAGGTGGAAAGGTTTTTTCGGCTCAGCGTGCTGAGCAGCTGAGCCGGGTGGCGCGCCAGCGTATATGCGCGGTCAATGACTTCTTGACGGAGCGCCTCGTCGCGAGCCTGAGGATCGTCAAACGACGTGGAGAAAATCAGCCAGCCGCCATAGCCGTATTGGCCGTATCCTTCGTCGCTCTGCACGGGCAGACCCATCGCGATGTAATGCAGCTTGGGAAGCTTGTTTTGGGCGATGTTTGCCGCGCCGAGGTTGGCTTTGTTCGCCGCGTTGACGGCGCTTCCGCCTACGGCGAAGACGAGCGCCAGCGGCGCGGCCAGCAGCGCCGTCAGCTTTGCGCGCTTTTCAAAGAGCGCCGCAATCAGGCAGGCGATCGCGGCGATGATCGTCGGAAAGCGGATCTGTGCGCCGAAAAACGTGCAGACCGCGAACAGCAGCGCCCAAAGCGCGCGTTCCTTTCGGCTGCCCGCGTCCCGCGCTTTGAGAAACGCAAAGACGATCATCGGCGCGAATGCGACGGAAAACGCGTCGGTGTACAATTCGGAAGTGCAGTAGAGAAACGGCAGGCAGGTTGCGAACAGCAGCAGCGCGCGCGCCTGAGCCTGCGCGCCGCCCAGACGGCGGCAGAGCCGCGCGGCGCAAAGCAGCCCCATCGAAAACAGCAGGCCGCAGACCAGCGCCGCCGCCATCAGCTCATCCGTGCCCAGCGCGTCCGCCGCTTTGAAAATGCCTGCCAGCAGGTAGACCAGCCCCATGTTATGCGGGTAGCGCCCGAAGTAGATGAGCGAACGCTCGGAGTCGCCGAATGCGCCCGTCTGCGCCAGGCGCCGCGCCGCCGTGACGCACTGCTCCAAATCCGTGACCGGGGTGAAGCGGAGCGTAGAGGCCATGACCAGCTGAATGACAAAATAAAACGCGGCAAAGCCGAGCAGCACCGCGCGCTCGTGCGTTTCAAAGACTTTGGCTTTCGCCGCGCGCCCCAGCAATAGAAGAAGCAGAAGACATAACGGGGTCAGCAGGCACAGCGCCAGACGGTTGCGGTCATACAGCGGCCACGGGGAAAGCAGCGTGTTGCTCGCCGTGAACAGATAGCACGGAATCATCAGCCCCATGCCGACAAGCAGAAGCGCCCTGCAAACGCCGGTTTTGTTTTTCACAGCGTATCCCCCTTCCTGCCGATCGCGCCGCGCGCAGCGAGCAGAAGCAGCACCGGCACGAAGCCGAACAGATAGCGGCTTCGCGCTTCCCAGAGCATCAGGAACAGCGTCGCGCCGAAGAACGCGACATACAGCATTGCGCCGGAAACATCCCGCCTGCGAATGTCGCGCACACAGGCGGCGAGTGCCAGCGTCAGCTGTGCCAGCCAGATGCCCGTGGTGAGCGCGCCGTATGCGCCGTAATGCGCCCGCCCTTCCAGCGCGAAGGAAGAGACTGCGTTTTCCCGAACGGGTCCGTCGTCGAGCATTTCGGTCATGCCGAATGTGCCATCGCCGATGAACGCGCTGTTTTTGCGAAGCGCCGCTTCGGCCAGCCGGTTCGGGTAGCGCAGGCCGTAGATTCTATCCTTCATGCGGGCGTAAATGGAGTCCATGATGTCCGCGCGCGAAGCGCCGTCTTCCATCATGCCCCAGGTGATGCCGTAATCGCCCGTCGCGCCGCCGTAGGGATTGTCGCCCGTGGGGATGGACATCATGATCCAGTGGATCGTCGGCGTGTGGTGCTGCTCCACCATCGCGGGATCAAGCACTTCGTATTTCATATAGCGCTGTACGACCGCCGTGCCGCCGCCGACCAGCGCCGCGCTCAGCAGGATGCAGACGACGGACTGCCTGGGCTTCATCGTCAGCAGCCAGACGATGGCCGCCGCTATCAACGCGATGAGCGCCGTCATCTTGATTTGACAGCCGATCAGCACAACCAGAGAGCATCGCGCCGACAGCGCAAACCGGGCACGGGGATTTGCCGCGTCCTTTACGCGGAGCGCCAGATCCAGCGCTATTGCGATAAAGGGCAGGGAGAACGTGTCCGTATACAGCACGGCGGCGGCCAGCCAAAGCGGCAGACAGCAGGCCAGCATGAGCATGGTCATCAGCCTGCCCTTAGCGCCGGAGAGTCTTTCCGCGATGCGCAGAATCGCGCGCACGCCGAAAAGATAGAGCACAGCCTGCGTCAGCGCCAGCGGGAAAAACGTCTGCGTCACGCCGAGGGCGAAGAGCAGCTTGTAAAAGCCGGTCAGCATGAGCATGAAGCCCCACTGGTTTGAATAACGGCTTAGATAGAGATAAAAATCCGTGTAGCGATCAAAATTCCCGTCGGCGGCCAGCATCTGCGAACCGTTGTAGAGCATGAAGTTATCCCCGGCGGGCGTATATTCCAGCCAATACCCCATCAGCAGGTGCGCGGCAAACAGACACGCGATGAACGTCGGCGCGATCACGCGCGCAAGACGAGCGGCTTTTTCATCCTCCAGGACGGAGACGGCGCGCCCGGCCAGGCAAAACAGCAGAAGCGCCGCGGCATAAGCGGCCCATGTTCCCCAAACGGGGTAGCCGAAATGCGCGCGGGCGTAGGGGAGCAGCAGCGTGTTCGCCACGCCGACGCCCGACGCAAAGACGAAACAGCCCATGCCTGTTTTCAACAGCTTTTCACGCACGCCGTTCACTCCTTCAAACACAGCAGCTGATACTGCCCGGCCGTATCCACGCGCTCATATTCCGTCTCAAAAATCTGTGCGACGCGCTCGTCGTAGGGCGGGCTGAACGTGCGGTTGTAAAAGAGCACCAGCCAGCGCGGCGGATCATTTTCAAACGTATCGACGATTTCATCCATCACCGCCGGATCGGCTTGCGCCAGAATCTCCTGAAGGAAGTAGAAGCGCATGCAGGGCAGAGCCTTTGCCGCGACATACCACTTGGGCTCGACGCGGTAAGCCATGAAGCTGTCGCGCTCGTCCTCCGGCACCTGTGCCATCAGGGTCTGTGCGTCGGCGGCGAACTGTGCCAGTCCTTCGCGCTCGGAAAGGCGCACCGCGTTGGCCGACACGCCGCTGATGCCCAGCCAGAGTGCGCTTACGGCGGCCAGCGTCAGTGCGGCGGCTTTTTGGGCGCGCGGCTGACGCAAAGCGCTGACAACGGCCATCGCGCCTACGGCGGCCAGCGGCGCGCCGAGCATCAGGTAATGGATGTAAAATTTGCGGGAAAGGAACGCGGCCAGCCCGCCGGCGGCGGCCGCCGCCAGCATCGCCAAAGCGAGCAGCGGCGCGCGGCGCTTTTTCCAGACGGCGAGCGCGCCCGCACAGGCAAACGCCGCGACAATCATCGCCATGTGGCCGTAAGACGTGGTAAACAGCGCGGCAAAACGGTCGCCCGTGCCGCTGTCGGCGTACATCATGTTGTGGATGATCGCGCCGTACCATGCGGCGGAAAGCGCGCCCTTGGCGGCCAGCCAGATCAGGATGGGCAGGAACACGGCCAGCAGACCCAGCGTGAAACCCGCCGCGCACTGACCCAGTTGGGCAAACCGTTGTGTGATCGCCAGTCCGGCCGCCAGCACGGCCACCAGCGCAAAGATGGGCAGAGCGTTGTTGGCGCGCAGCGAAAAGGCCGCCGCCGCGCATACGCCCATACCTGCCGCCGGAAGAAACAGCTTTTCGCCGATTTTTTCCTGCCCAAAGACGCGGAGCGCCATATACAGCGCCAGCAGCGTCGGCAGATTGGTGTATTCCTCCGTCAGGTTGCCGCCGTCCATGAACGCGCACGTCATCGCCAGATAGACGAGCTGCGCCCAAACCGGCGGGCAGGAAAGCGCTCTGGCCAGCGCGCGGACAACCGTCAGGCAGGCGAACAGCGCGACGACCTCCTGCAAAAACACGGCGGTCAGGTTATAGCCGCCGCCGATCCACTGCGGCAGCCCCTGAAGCGCAAAGAGCAGGGGGCCTTTGTGGTCAAACACATCGACATACGGCGCCCAGCCTTTGGCCAGCGCCGTGCCCATCGTCAGGTACATGGCGTTGTCACTGCCGATGGCCGCGCCGAGCGGCGTGCTGTTGTAGGCGAAAAGAAGCATGTAGCCCGCCGCCATCAGCAGCGACAGCAGCAGGTTCAGCGCAAGCGCCCTTTTTTCTCTGCTGTGCATGGTTATGCCTCCGCCAGCCCAAGCCGTTCGCGCACCACGCGCATCACGCCGTTATCGTCGTTGCCGGGCGCAATGTGGCGCGCCAGCTTTTTGAGCGCGGGGTGCGCGTTTTCCATCGCATAACTTTCTCCGACGGCCTGCAAAAGTTCACAGTCGTTGAGATAATCGCCGAACGCCATACATTCTTCCGGCGAAATGCCCAGCTTCTGCTGAATGCCGCGCATTGCGCAGCCCTTGTTCACCCCCGGCTTCATGACGTCCACCCAATGTTCGCCGGAGAGGATGACCGCCAGCGGCCCTTCCAGATGCTTTTTCAGTTCCGGCAGTTCATGCGTCTGCGCGTCGCCCTCGTCGTAAAAAGCGACCTTGCAGACGTCGCCGAGCTGGCCCAGCGCGGTCAGGTCGTCCACAACCTCGACGCTGGGGTAATACATCTTCGTGTTGCGGATAAATTCCGGGGATGCGGTCTTTTCAATCAGCGCCACGTCCGCGCGGCAGACGACGGGATACACGCCCGAAAGCGCGCGCGTCGCCGTCACGATCCGCGTGATGAAGCTTGCGTCCACGGGGTCGATGAGCACGCGCTTATCGCGCTGCATGACCAGCGCGCCGTTTTCACAGAGGAAAAGGAGATCGTCGGCATACGCTTCAAAGTCGCGGCGCAGCGAGGCGTATTGCCTGCCGCTGGCGACGCAGAAGATCACGCCCTTTTCTCTGAGCTGCGCAATGACTTCGGGCAATTCGGGCGGCAGACGCTTTTGGCTGTCCAGCAGCGTGCCGTCCATGTCGCAGGCAATCAGTTTGATCATATTTCAAAACTCCTTTGATTTCGGTATCTTTCGGGAGGATAGCGCATAGAGATTAACGTTTGGGGCGCTGCCCCAAGCCCCGGCAGGGGAATGATTCCCATGTACCCTTGCTTCATGAATGATAAAGATTTAAACCGCCGCGAAGCGAGGCGGAAGATCGGGGAAACTCAGTTCCCTTGCAGGGTTTGGGACGGAACCCCAGCCGGTTTTCTTGGATCGCTCTTGAGAATCGCGTAAAGCGCCACGTCCACAAATTTCCCCTTGTTGTAGAGCCGCTGGCGCAAAACGCCCTCTTTGCGCATGCCGCATTTTTCCATCACGCGGCCGGAGGCGGGATTGTCCAGTTCGTGTTGAGCCTCGATGCGGTTGATATCCATCGATTCAAACGTGTAGTCGATGACCCGCGCAAGCGCTTCCGTCATGTAGCCGCCGTTCCAAAGCCAACGAGCCAGAGAATAGCCGATTTCAACACTTGCGTTATCCATGCTGTAATCCATGTAGCCGATGGTGCCGACCAGATGCCGGGTCTGCCTGTCGATGATGCCCCAGCTGCTTGGTTCGTCCGCGCGGTAGCGGCGCAGCATGTAGCGGCAGTAGTCCTTCGCTTCGCCGATATCCCTTTGCGCGGACCAGAGCACGTGGCACGCGACTTCCTCGTCGCGGCTGTATTCAAAAATGTCTTTTGCATCCTTCATCGTCATCCGCCGCAGAATCAGCCGCGGCGTTTCGAGCGTCGGCATGGAGAAAAGACCGTATTCGTTCGGGGTAAACATGTCCTTGATTCCCTTCGTTGAAGCCGATCTGAAATTCGCGCGGCCTGTGCGCGCGCAATCGGTTCTCCTTATTATACACGAATCATCTCAAAAGCGAAACCCCATTGCGAAGATCTGTCTTCGTTTGCGCTCTTAACGGCTTTGACACTTGCGCTTTGAGGATGAATCGTCTATGATATAGATATCCATAAAGAATGTTCTTGATAAATGGAAAGGAGTGTGTCTCATGAAAAAAACCGTGTGGATTATCCTGTTTGCGCTGCTGGCCTTTGCCGCGCTGCCCGCGCTTGCCGTTACCGACGGTGAACTGCTGTCCGTGGAAATCGTCGAGAGCGCGATGCCCGACGCATTGCCTGCCGCGGGCATTTCGAGCGCAGTCGTTGGAAATGCGGCGGAGTCGGCCGGGGAGGAGCGGACATCCTCTGAATGGCCGGAACTGGATGCCGTCAAAGCACTTTCCGCCGATTCCATCGAGCAGATTGAATGGATTGCCTATACCGAGGGCGGCGCACAGCGAACTGTCATCACGGACAGAACCGCCGTTTCTGGCGTTCATGCGTGTTGCTGTGTGTTTTCGCTCGGCGATGAGACGGATATCGGCGTGGCGGACGACGGCCTGACGCTCACGTTTGTTACGGCGGAAGGATCGACGGCGCTCCGCTTCGAGGGCAGCTATGCCGTTATCGGCAAAAAGCGCTATGAAACCGAAAACCTGAATCTATTGGAAACGTATCTGAAAACCGTGACGGAAGGACAGGGGCTTTCATCCGACGAAAACACGCTTTAAAACAAGCGCGTCAGCGCCGAAACGAAGGCAGCCGCTTCCGATGCGGCGATGCGGGTTTTCCCGACCGAAGCGCAGGGCGTGTATCCGATGCTTTCGGGGTATATCGGGTGGAAATGAACGAAAAAATAAGCGTATAATAAAAAGATATATTCTGAAAATGTATAGAAAACCCGGCGGAGCGAAAAACTCTGCCGGGTTTTCAATGTGCGTTGCTAAAGGTGGAAAATGAATTTGGCGTTGAATGGCGTCAAATATCATGCCAAAGAACCGCAGCGCTTCTTCAATCGCTTTTCCTTTATCTGCGGGGCATTGCGGCTGCTTCACATTCTCTGCCTTTGCCTTATTGTAGCATTCCAGCCCAATAATTCCATATTTCCGCTTAACCTGTGCGATATTCAGCGTTGAAACCGTAAGACCTGTGTGTTCCTTAACGTGAGCTTTAATTTCGTCATAGGTTGCGGAAGCATGGCTTTCGGCAGGCGTTATACCAGTTTGCCCATATCCAGTTTAATGACGATATTGTTCGGCATCGGAAAGCTTAGACAACACCATCGCCGTCTCCACGCAGATCAGGTTGACGCCATAGTCCTGCATGAGTTGAAGGGAGTTCAGCACGTCCGCTGCGTTTCTGCCGAAACGGGAGAGCTTGAAGACGAGAACATAATCAACGCTGTCCTTCTGCGTCTGAATGTCCTCAAGCATCCGCCGGAATTCCATGCGTCCCTGAATGTTCTTTCCGGAGAAGCCCTCGTCCGAGTATTCGCCGACGACGGTCATTTCCTGATACGCCGCATATCCGCGGAGCTTTTCTCTCTGCGCGTCCAGAGAGTAGCCGTCAACTTGCATGCTGGTGGATACACGGGTGTAGATGTAGCAATTAGTCCGTTTCCTCATCATCTGCATCAGGATTCACCTCCGTCGGGAAAGAATGGACCAAGCCTTCATGGGTCACGTAGTATTCCAGTAAATTGAGGACATAGGGCGGAGCGTGACGGGTGCCGCGCTCCCATTCGGTGACGGTGCGATAGGGAATATCGAAGTATGCACAGAACTGTTTTCGGGTCATTCCGGTACTGAGCCGTATTTGCTTGATTCGCGTACAGAAATCCATGCGAACCTCCCTTCCGATGGATATATACACAATGTGTAACTGCGTTATAGCAGGGATAAGCGCATTCGTCAAGAGGAACGCTGTATTCCTGAACAAGGGGAAATAAAAAACGTCCCGTCTTGACAAACGGAACGGTAAACGCTAAAATGTAACCAAGAGGTTGCAGTGCCTCACGATGATTCCGCTTTCGCGGGAACAGCTATCAGCAAACCGCCGCCATGTAGTTGCTACCTACACGGCGGCCTTTGCTTTACTTGCGGAGCGTGTAAACCGCCATCAACAAAGACGCGACAGAGAGAAGAACGCAGAGAAGTTCGACGTTCGTCATCGTGCCTCACCTCGCTTTCAGCATTTGTATGCGAAAGCGGGGTGTCACCGTGTAAGCCCTCTTGGTTACTGCATAAGCATACCATAATCTGGGAAAAAAGACAAGGCGTTCACTCTGTTTGCAGGCATTGAGGATGCCGGCTGATACAGAGAAACTTGCCATAAAAGGGAAAAATCAGGCAGCCTGCCCGGTCTGCTCAGCGTCATATTCGCTGCATTTCTCTTCGGCATCCAGCTTTTCCAGCAGTGCCGGGCCGTACTTCCGGATCAGCTGCGCGGTGAGATCACCCCATCGCTCAAAGGCAGCGCGTTCAGCGGAATCTTGAATTGTATAAGCCATAATACCTCCGTATGATCATTTGATAAGTTTCGGTGGGGAAATGGGCGCATAAAAGTTCAGTGCACCTTTCTTTCTCTTGCGGATATGCGAATTTTCTGCGTACATACGTACATGTGTACAAGCCCCATGTATGTGTGTACGTATGTACACAGAGAATCGCGGAAATTCTCACTTACAGGGAATTTCAAATAAACGGGTTATCATCCGAGCAATCGCGCTGCCATCCGTCTGCCGTTCTGAGCGGGAGCCTTAGCACAGGCTCAATGCCGGTAAAGCCCCACACGCGGCGGCCGACGAGGTTCGTCAGGTTATTGGAATGTTCGATGCTGTACTTCTTCTGGTTGGCAATCAGGAACTCTGAGAAGCTCTGGTTTTTGAGCGGCGAGAAGCCGTTCTCACGGCACCATACGGTGTAGATTTCATAAAGCTCCTGCGAGCCAACCTTCCCTTCGGGCGTGAGCCGGATACAGAAGGCCATGAAGAAAGCCCAGCCACGTTTCCGGGCTGGGTACAGAGAGAGGGATTGTAGACCACCGGAAAAACGGCTGCGCACGATTCTGTCCTTAGCTGTGGAGAACGAGCCATCCAGAAACAGCGTGCCGTTCGCCACGTGAATCCGGTCGGTCCGTGGCGGGAAGTCGTCGATGTGTGCCGTGATTTTCAGAAGCTCGATGATGTTGGATATCTTCTTTGGAACGCTGGTGGACGCATACGGTTCGATGATCTGGTAGATTTCCGTCTTGAGCGGCGCTACGTCGGTCATGCGTCCTTCCGGCGTGAAGAAGCTGTTTTCGGTGTAAAGCAGCTTGTGCGAAGTCAGAAACTCCCGGCAGAATGCTGCCTCGTTGATGCTTTGCCCGTCGTACCAGGGCGGGAACTGGTCAGGCGGCAAAAGCTTCGTCATGTTCCTCCGCCTCCTCTCTGTGGGCAGTGTTCCAACGCTCGATGCTGCAAATGGTGTCGTCGCCGAGCAGGGAGTCAGCGACGTCTTTACGCACAGAAGTATCGGCATCGTACAGACAGTCGATTAGATAGGACACCTGCGGCAGCGCATGGCTTGCAGATACGAGGCGGTCGTCCCATTCCTTCGATGGATGAACAGGTGCAAATCGTTGCTGGCGGCTTTTCAGGAGCCGTTCATATTCGATCAGCACGGAGGTGCAGTGCCCTTCCCGTTCCCGCTGGGATTCCTCCTGCTGGATACGGGCAAGCGCAACGGCAGTGGATACCGGCGTGTTGGGGTCGATGCCGAAATCCGTTGCCAGCTTGCGCGCTGCATCGAAGGGAGATAAATCGAACAGTTGGGCAGTGAAGTCGATCACGTCGCCTGTGGCGTGACAGCCGAAGCAGTAATAGTAAGTATCGTTGATCTTCATGGAGGGCGTCTTATCCGGATGGAACGGGCAGCGGCACATGCCGTTTTGCCCGATCCTGACGCCGTAATATGCTTTGACCTCTTTGTCGCTCTTCGCAAGTGCATCTATCTTCCTTTTTGCGGCTTTGACTTCATGCTCAGCCTCCTCCCGATTCGCTTGCGCCAGATGCACGGCTTGCTCCGCGCTTTGCTGCTGCGCCATAATCGCATCGAGGGCTTCCTGTTCCTTCATGACCTTGAACTGCACGGTGGTCAGGTGCTCCTCGGTGCTGCCGCGTTCGCCGCGCTCCACGTCGGTGTAGCCCGCAGCGAACATGGCGTCGTGGTACTGATCCTGCAAAATGCTGTAGGATTTCTTCAGGACAATCTTGCCTGTTTTCGTGCGCAAGGGCTCTCCGAATTCATCCAGTACAGGCCGGGACTGCCACTTTTTGCTGTGGCTGATCTGCATGACGGTCTCCTTGACGGTGCCAACCAGCGCCGGGTCCTTGCAGCGCTTCGACCACAGAATCTGTTTTTCGACGACGGGCACATAGACAACATGAAGATGATAGTGCCATACGTCGTAGCCAAGGGCCTTGCTCATGCTCTGGTTGCGTTCGTCAGCGTGCATGACGGCGGAGAGAATGTACTGTTCGCCGCCGACAATATCGACGGCGGCTCTGTACGCTTCGGCGTAAAACGCCTGCGCAAACTCGTAGCCGCCGTGATTGTGGAAATACGCGGAGTTGACATCGAAAACCAGCTCGCCATAATGGACGGCGTCCTGCTTGAGTCCACGGGTGGAAATGGTGCCGTCCTGCTCCATCTGCCGGAACATCTCCTGATAGCTGCCGGAGGGCGTCTTGAAATGGATGTTCATATGGCTGCGTTCGGGGACAATATCCTCGTTCCAGTAGCAGGTTTTCTGGCGTTCGTTGTGGGCTTCAGCGTCGGCGATATTGTTTTCGGTTCGGGGCTGGTTGCGGACGGTGGTGTGATCCACGCCATCGTTTCTTGCCATGGAAGCACCTCCTTTCTTTCGTGGGTGTGATGATGGTTCGTTTGGGGCACGGGGTGACGGGGGCGCGGCACTTTCTGCGAAAGTGTAACTACCCACTATGACACTTTCTGTCTTCCTGCGGAATCCAGCAAAGTGCCGTGGGCCAGAGCGCTCTGCCTCTGGACTCCGGGCAGGGACGCTGCCCTCTGCACACCCGGCTTAATGACAGGAAGCCATGCTTT
>OGDN01000697.1_pt1 | contig 65292 bp, 46 predicted proteins | sample 1570271 | NCBI WGS metagenome assembly OGDN01 (sample SAMEA4384481, study PRJEB24528) | human gut metagenome | reverse complement strand
AAGTTCCTTCTCCATCGGAATACTTACTACATAAACTTTACGTACAGTAGGAGTATTGCTCCAAAAGGGAACAATATCATAAAACTGCCCACGCATAGGCGGAATAAAACGTGATTCGTCTTCATCACCGGCTGTAAGCAACGCATAAGTAAAACCTTTTTTAGCTATTTCGTAGTCCACGACATCACCGGGCTGCAAAGCACCCACTTCGATCATGATTTGTCTCGCTCCCCAATAAATAGCCCGGGCAGGAGCAGCATAATCACAGGTTCCTTTTACATCAAGTTCATCTATCTTACCATTGGCACGATAGATGGTTACGTGTTTAAACTCAGCATAAGCAGTCAAAGGGTCATAATCGTATTTTATCACCCGGTTGTCCACTGCTCCTTTCGGAGTCTGTACCTTAATTACTTTACATACGGCAAACGAACCTTGCCCGGTAGGTTGGACAGACACCAGCGTGCTATCCAACAACGTCACGCAATCGGAAGTTTCGTAAGTCTTTCCCTTCGCAATCTTTTCATAAGATTTCCAGTTTTGAGCCAATGATGTGGCTGAAACAAGAAGGCAACAAAGGAATGGCACTAATAGTTGTTTTCTCATGTTTTTCACTCACTTTTTATTTATAAAAACAAATGTAAATAAAATAATCGATTACCCAGCACAAGATAGCTATATCTGACAACGATTCACTAAAAGATTTTCCGATCTTTGCGACACATTACATATCTGATATAAAACAGTAATAGCATGAAAGAGACTTTTCAAGTACCGACTCCCAGAGACATAGAGGCTCTGATAGGCACAGAACTTTATAATGTATGGAATCGGCTCTGCCAACTCATCGAGCAAAGCTATGAAATGGAGCAACTTTGGAATCGTGGCGGCAAAGCGTGGACATATGAATACAAATACCGTAAAGGCAGTAAAACTCTTTGTGCATTATATGCCAAAGAACGTACTTTGGGATTTATGGTTATCTTAGGTAAAGATGAACGTGCCAAATTCGAAATGCAGCGAGAACTGTTTTCTAACGAGGTACAGATGATATATGATGAAACTACCACTTTTCACGATGGTAAGTGGATCATGTTTGAATTAAAAAACACAGAACTATTCAATGACATGGCACGACTCCTGCTAATCAAAAGGAAACCAAATAAAAAATCAAAGTAGCCACAATATCACGACGTTTCCAGAGATTATCAGCTTAGTTCATTCTTTGCATCCCATACTATAAACATAATAGATACAGATTTCATCTAGCGGAAATAATTCCGGAGCAAGCAAACTACCTGTAAACGAAATGATATCTTCCTGTCCGGTAACTTCCAATATTTCTCTTATTTCCGAAGCCTTTATATAAGACATTCTTTTGGCTAAATTCAACTGCATAAACAGATACACTTTTCTATATATCAACAGGTACAGTTGTTCTGGCTTTCCTATATTCTGTCGGAGCACAATTGTATTTCTTCGAAAATGCCCTATAGAAGGTAGAGCGATTTGTAAAACCGGATTGAAAGACTACTTCATCAATAGTAAGTTTTGTTTTTGCCAGCAAATCAGCTGCTTTTACTAATCGACAGTCGTTAATCAGTTCTGATATATTAAGACCTTCCACTTCACCCAGTTTACGATAAAAAGACCGTAGCCCGATATTCATTTTCTCAGCAATCAGATGAGCAGATAGTTCCTTGTCCCTAATGTTTTTATTTATAATCTTCAATATCTCGTTAACAAACTTCTTATGCTCTTTGTGATAAAGTTTTCCTTGTTCCAAAGTATATAAACTCAATGGAGAAGAGAAATATTCTCTCAAACTTTCTTTTCTTTCCAGCAAACGTCGCACTGAAGACTTCAAATAATCAACATTGAAAGGTTTGGTTATATAAATTTCCGCACCGGCATTGAGTCCTTCCGTCTGCACTTCCATATCCCTCCTTGCAGATAAGAGAATAAAAGGAATATGAGCTGTATCCTGATTTTCTTTCACCTGTCGCGAAAACATCAACCCATCTGCCTCTTGCATAACCACATCACTGATAATAAGATCAGGAGCATTCTCTTTTAGTATTTCCATAGCTTCTGCCGGGTTGGCTGCTGTCAACACATTATAATCATCCTTGAAAATATCGAAAAGCAACCATTGGATTTCTATTTCATCATCCACAACAAGAATGGTCGGTTTCAACGTATCAATACTGCTTCCAGACATCTGTAATGCCGGAGTATGTTTCAAACTATAATTAGGCAACAAGATTATCTTTTCTTCATCCGATTCCATCTGTGAAGATTCGAGATAAGGCAGCTCAACTCGAAAATGAGTCCATTCATTCGGAATGCTTTCTACCTCTATCGTACCACCTAACAGATGGACCATATTACCGGAAATAGCAAGTCCCAACCCGTTGCGTGAAGAAAAACTGTCATTCAATTCAAAATGCTGCAGAATATGATACCGGTCGAACAGCATGGGAATATCTGCCTCGGCTATTCCCGGACCGGTATTGGAAACAATCATACACAAATGTTCCTGATGTATTCCTACCCTGACTTTTACCTTCTTTTCATCTCTTGTATATTTGAACGCATTCGACAGCAGATTCAAAAGAATGGTTATAATAAAATCTTTATCTGAGTTCCATCTTAATGAAGGAGATATATCCTTTTCAAACACGATTGCCTGAGATTCGGCCATTTCTGTAAATGATTCTACCAGTTTACCGACTATATTGGTTATATTGACAGAGGCAATCACCGGTTTCTTATACCCTGATTCTATCCGGTTAAATTCAATCAAATCCTGAATCAGAGAATTGAGTCTTTCAGCATTTTGCTTAATTACCGATGCATATTTTCTACCTGATTCGGTCAGATTCTTCTCAGCCAGTAATCTATTGCAGGGAGCGTAAATTAGCGTCAATGGCGTACAGAATTCATGTGAGATATTGGTAAAGAACTGAAGTTTCGACTCATATATTTCCTCCTTATGTTTCTGTTCTATCTTTTGCAGTCGTTCTATTTTCTTCTTTCGGTGATAAATCAACCATACTCCGGATATCAGTAAGATTCCGGCCAGTAAAAGCAATGCATAGAGGCAATATGCCCAATGAGACGTATACCAAGGCGGAGAGATTCTTATATCTAACCTATAGATATAGCTTTCTTTTCCTAATATCTTATTATAATACTTCACATACAGAGTATAATGTCCCGGATGGAGATCGGCAAATGATATTACATCTGAGTTTCCATTGTATGTCCATTCTCTTCGGCTACTACCCAACTTATAATAATAAGAATAACTATTTCCGTTCAAATGGTCAATGGCTGCCAAAGCAATTTTAAAGAAATTTTGCTCATTGGATAGTTTTAAGAAGGTACAGTCCCCTTCGTGTACCAGAAACTTCTCTATCGGATACTGATTATCCCGCATAGTTATTGTACTGAAATAAATAGAAGGCATATAGTGTTGCCCTTCGTCAAAATAGTTCCTTTTGATAGTAACAAAACCATTTATTCCTCCGAAAAAGAAAACCCCATTTTTAGTATCCTTGAAGGCTGATCCTTCATTAAACTCCAATACAGAAAGCCCGTCATGATGATCGTATACCCTATACAATTCTGTTTCAGCATTATAGAAAACAAGTCCCCGATTCGTACTCAGCCAATAGTCAGAAAGGGAATCAGTCAAAATACCATACACACTGCCTGTCGGTAATCCGTTTCCTTCATTCTGCAGCTCACATTTTTCAAGTGCATACTTCACCAGTCCGGCATTAGTTCCGATCAGATAATTTCCATGACCATCTTTTTGTATCACATTGGATTCATTAATCGTATTTCCTTTGAAATGGATATTTGCTAGTGCTGAAGTAACGGTATTGAGCCTGAAAACACCTTCTCCCTTATTCGCACACCACAAGATAGAATCATTCTCAGGATAGATATCTAAAAAATGATTGGTAAATTCATCTTCTTCATTCACTAAAAATTGCTTGACCACAGTCAATACCGGTTGGTTACCCCGCCATTGAAGAGCGGCTTTTATCATTCCCATTCCGATAGTAGAAAGCCATACAATCGAATCCTGTTCATATATATCTGATATGGATTTCACTTCCCTGCCCTCCCATAAGACATGTATCGGACTAATGCGATTATTATTCCGGTCAAAATAACTAAGCCCCTGTTCACTCCCAATCCAAAAACCACTTTGTCGGCTTTCACCGAAAGAGAGGATAACATCGTCTCTGAGCAGACTATTAGATGCCGTGAGCAATTCCATACGATGATTTCCGGCTTTTTTCTCCGGCTGATAATTAAAAATTCGCAAAATCCCCCCACCTTTACTACCTACCCACAATGTATTCGACTCATCGACCAACAACGCGCTTACAGGCTGAGATATCTTTGAGGCAAAACTACTCAGACGTGTCGATTTAATAGAATACATATCCAATGAATAAGTATACATTCCATTTCCCATAGTACCTATCCATACCATATCCTGAAAGTTATCCTTGTATAAACAATTAACTTCACCCGGCACATCTATCTCTTCGAACACATAACCTTCATTCTCCTTTCTGAGCAATGATAAGCCACCATTCTTTAATCCAATGAGATAATCCTGATGAAACTTCACAAGAGAAATAATATTGTCCTCTCCGGAGAGTCCTTTCTTCATGTCACACACTAAAACTGTCTTTTGAACCGATGTGTCAAACTCATAAAGGGCCAGTGTCTCATCCACCCAATAACGCGTATGTTTACCATCATTTGTACAATACAAGATGCTTGCCGGATGCTGATATCCGGTTAACATAGCCAGATCAATGCTACCCCGTTCATTCATCCGTATGGCAAAACAACGGTTATTACCATCCTTCTGAGATATCCACAATCGGTCGGCTTCATCTACAAAGAAATCGACTATTTCATTCGCTCTCAAATCCGGAATAAAAATCTGTTCGAATTGCTTTTGATTTTTCAGTTTATAATAGATACAATTATTTCCTTGTACCAGATAGATATTTCCGGCACTGTCCCGATCTAGAAAAGCAATTCGATTGAACATCTCAAATGATTCGAGTCGAGATGTTTTCTGATCTATCGCATACAGCCCATAATACGTCTGTAACCAAAACATATTCTCATCAGTTTGCTCTATTTTGTCAATCCTACAGCCTGTGAAGAAGTTCTCTGCGCACGTGGGGTTATACAATGTGACTTGTTTTCCATCATAAACATCCACTCCACGACCGGTTCCTATCCATATCAATCCTTTTCCATCCTGATGGATAGAGAAAATATTGCTGCTCGAAAGGTTTTCCACATCGTTTATTTTTCGCAGATTGAATGCTTTTACAGAAATGGTTATCTGCAAAAGAAGAAAAGAAATCAGGAAACAGACGATTGCTTTCTTGCCGGTATAAATATCTATTATTGAAATCATGGACAAATATAGCCTTATTTCTCCGCTCTGTTATATCTCACCGTGACAAATCTGTCTCGCTCCGTGACACAAGCACCATATAACGAATCGTTTTTCCTCAATGCCCAAAATACTTCATTAACTTTGCGGCATTAAACAAAAAACAACACGATAATGAAAACTACATTTATTTTTATTCTTTTTATTTTTAGTTTCAACTACCTCATGGCAGTACCCATACAGATCAAAGGAAAAGTACAGGAGAAAGGTACCCAAACTCCCATAGAGTTTGCCGATGTCATACTGACAAAGAAAAACGAAACCAATCCTGTATCATATACTCATACTAAAGTGAATGGCGATTTCCACTTATCAGGCATTGCAAAGGGAGAGTATTCTTTAATGGTGAGGCTGATCGGCTATGATATCTATACGCAAAACACGATTCGTCTCACCTCTTCCGCATCAGTGATAGATTTAGGTATTATTGAACTGCAGCCTTTGGAAGTAGGTATAGCCGAAGTTGTGGTACAAGCATCCAAAAGGCAAATCATCTATAAACTGGATAAAAAGATCATAGACGCTTCGAACAACCTTATGAGTAGTGGGGGGACGGCAGTCGATATTCTAGAAAATACTCCTTCTGTCCGGGTAGACGTGGACGGGGAAGTGACATTTCGCGGAAGCAGCGGGTTTAAGGTATACATCGACGGGAAGCCCAGTTTTTATTCCGGCTCACAAGCTCTGCAACAAATTCCTTCTACTCAGATAGAGAATATAGAAATTATCACTACACCTTCGGCACGTTATGATACGGACGGAGAAGTCGGAATGATTAATATCATCACCAAGAAGCATAAGCAGCCGGGTGTTAATGGTATAGTCAACGCATATGGCAGTACTACCCTCTCCAATGGTCTGGATTTCCTTTTATCCCAACAGCGAAGGAAATTGCAGTGGCACCTTGCCGGCCACTGGAATCAACCTATCCGTAAGAGCGATTTTGAACAGATAAAAACGACTATCGTTGACGATAACACCACTACTTCCCTGTCCAATGGGCCACGAACCGGCAAGAATTATCATTACGGAATACGGGGAGGCATCGATTACTCATTCACTCCCAAAACTTCCTTCAATGCAGAATTGCAAGTGGTATATGACAAGTTCACCCGTGAAGGAGATCTCGATTATACAGAAACACATTCCAACTCCGGTGCGGAATCTGTCCCATCCAACTATTATAGTCGTGACCAATACGATTTACATTCTACAGTCAATATTGGGAAAGCAGGATTCTCCCATAAATTTAACGATAACGGACATACGCTTACCGGCAGCTTTATGCTGGGTTACGAAGGTAATCCTCTCGAATACTTCCAAAGTGATCTTTTTGATAAGAATGAGCAACGTCAACAGGGACACCGTGCCTGGGAAGACGAAAAACGCTGGACAGTTCGAGGCAACCTGTCCTATAGCTATCCTTATAGCAAAACCGGTCTTTTGGAAAGCGGGTATCAATATCATTCATATCTGGAAGACGGCGATTATACAATGCAATTCTGGAATCCGGAGAAAAAAGAATTTTATTGGCGGGAGGACATCTATAACACTTTCTATTTTCAGCGGGGCATTCACTCTATTTATGTTATGGGAAGTGACAGTTATAAAGCATTCGACATACAGGCAGGTGTAAGAGGTGAACATACACATCAGGTACTACGAAGTTCCATTGAAAGTTCGGACCGAACGGTGAACCGTTTTGAAATGTTCCCATCCGTACATTTGGGATACACGTTGCCGCACGAACAGAAGCTTACATTTGCATATTCATATCGCACCAACCGTCCGGAACTCTTTTTCATGGAACCTTATATTACCTACCGGGATTACTATACAGCCGAAATTGGCAATCCGGACATTCGCCCCGAATACATACACTCTTTTGAGCTGAACTACAAAAAGACTATGGGAGAACACACATTGCAATCCAGCCTGTTCTACCGAAAGCGTAAAGATAAAATCGAACGTTTGCGTGTTCCGTACGAGGCAGGAGTAACATTAGATTCCATGGCTAACGTGGGTAATGACTATTCGTTAGGCGTAGAACTAAGTACCCAGTTGAAAATAAGCCGATGGTGGAATCTGGATGTTAATGGGAATATTTACTATTATAAGGTAATGAACAACATAAATTCGGGAGGCAAGAAGGAGACGAGTACCAATTACGACTTTACAATCAATAATCTTTTTCGGATCCATAAAAACACCCGTATTCAGCTGGACGGAAATTTTGTAGGTCCCTCGGTTACTACGCAAGGGAGATCGGATTCTTTTTGGTTCGTCAATCTGGCCATTCGTCAGCAGTTGTTCAGTCCTCATCTTCAATCGACCCTATCCTTTCGGGATATATTCAATTCAGCCCGTTACAGAAGTGATATTGAGACAGACAATTTAAAATCTATCACACGGATTCAACCGAAATTTCCTGTAATTACGTTAACCATTAGTTATACATTCAATGATTTCAAACGTAGTTCACAGAGTTCACGAGACAACCGCGATTTATTTGAGGGAGTCAAACACTAAAAGATAATACTATATTTACCAAAAAACATATCAAGTATGAAGCAAGCGCACCTGTTTATTTCACTGGCTATATTCTTACTGGCAAGTATGTCATGTACCGGAAGCGTCTCATCATCCAAGGAGCAAAGTAAAGATGAAAATAAAATAGCTCCGGAATATAAAGACGTCGAGAAGCAGTTTGTTAATCTCTCAGACTTTTCGACAGATGCGAAAGGATTCATTCATTTGTCAGGCAACGAATCGCTGAAAGGATGGCGTGGCTATGGTAAAGATCATCTACCAAGCAAATGGTCGGTTGATTCAGTAGATAAAGAAGTTTTAGCATTTAATAGTTCAGCTCCCGGAGAGGGCGGAGACATTATTTTCGCCTTCCCTTTCCGAAACTTTGAGTTGGAACTGGAATGGAAAATATCTAAAGAGGGAAATTCCGGTATCTTCTATCTTGCACGTGAAATCATAACAAAAGACACAAAAGGAAAAGACCGGGTGGAACCTATTTATCTGTCTGCACTTGAATATCAAATACTGGACGACGAGCATAATCCAGATGCCAAACTGGGAAATAATAACAATCGGATATCAGGTGCGCTTTATGATATCGTTTCTGCAGAACCGCAAAACTCAAAAGGATTTGGGAAATGGAATAAAGCCAGAATCATAGTCAGGCACGGTCATGTCATTCATGAACTAAACAATGTAAAAGTCATGGAATGCCAGCTATGGACACCGGAATGGAAAGACAAACTGCAGGCTAGTAAATTCAGCGAAACAAAGTGGCCATTGGCTTTTGAATTAATGAATAACAGAGAAGGAAAGTACAGGGAAGGATATATCGGGCTACAAGATCATGGGCACGATGTATGGTATCGTAATATACGAATAAAGGTTTTAAATGGTGAATGATAAATATACAAGTACATCATCGTTAATCTCCCATATTACTTATTTCGTCATGAGTAATCACGGTATTCGTCGAATAATTCGATACAGGAAGCTTTTTAAGCTTACCTTTGCGTTCAGAACAAAAGCAATTGACAATAACCATGGAACGACAAATACTAATTTTCCGAACGTCGATAAAGAATGCACGGGATGTAAAACATATCGCAGCTCTTTTCACCCTATGTCCTCAAATCTACAAATGGAATGTAGATTTGGAGGACTGGGAGAAAGTATTAAGAATAGAATGTCAGGACATTACTCCGACTGAAATTTCAAAGGCACTGCGTGCCATCAACATTTATGCACAAGAACTGGAATGAAATTAAAAGAGAAAGACAGGCTCGTCAAGCAAAAATGCCTCCTTTATAAATTCGCTATATGCCTTTTTCATTCTTCTATTATTAATTCCAGTTGAATGTCTCCCCTTTCATAAGTCGTGTGATATTCGGAAAGTTCCTTAAATCCCAGTTTATGATAAATATGAATAGCAGGTTTCAACCGTGTATTGCTTTCTATAAAGATTCTTTTACCACCCAACTCTTTAGCTTTATTCACGACAGCTTCACAAAGCAGTACTCCGATACCCTTTCCCTGTACTGCAGGACTGACAGCAAGTTTGGCCAACTCATAATCATAAAGCGGATGATCCATCTTGCACAAAGCACATACACCGACCGGCTCATTCTTATAAAGAGCTACCAGAATAGTTCCGCCTTTATCCAAAATGTATTCCTGCGGATGGTCCAAAGCCTTATAGTCGGCTTCTTCCATCCGGAAATAGGCAGTTATCCATTCTTCATTAAGAGTTCGGAAAGCCGGCTGATAGCATGGCTCATAAGGTACAATTCTGATATCCTGATTCTCTCTCACCGTTTTCGCCTCTTTTACCCGTTGCAGCAGAGATTTATCTGACAATAGTTCTTCCCATTCTTCAATAGCTTTCCAAAGATCATTCCGGGTCTGTCGGGTTATCTCTTCAATAGCGGTCGTCACATCCACACATTGCTCAGCAAAAGAATCCGACATCTTCTTCCCTTTGGCAGATAACATTACTACATTTCTTCTCCCGTCCGACTTGTCTTTTGATTCTTTTACCAATCCTTTAGCCACCATTTCCTTTATTATATTACTCACTGAAGGATGAGAGTGACCGATTTCTCTCGCAATAGAGGTAATTGTTTTCGCCTCCCCACGAGATAATACAAAAAATACAGGAAACCACTTGGGTTTCAAGTCTACTCCAAACATTTTGTAGATTGCAGCTGCATCTACTGTGATCTTATCAGTCAGCATACGCAGTCGGCTGCCGATAGCTAATTTCCCCGTCTGATTAAAAAAGTCCATGTCTTTATTATTTGCGTTACTAAATACGTAATTGATTACGCAAATATAAATACTTTCGACTATACAGACAAGCATTATCCAACAAATATGTAACTAATTACATATTTAGTTTATTTATGTCCCTTTTTTACACCCATAGATACTAGATTATCCTTAACTTTGCCGAAAATGAATAAGTTACAAGTCTTTTTGTTCCCAGTCCTCATTTATTTACTTCACAAACTTATAGATATATTGATTAATGAGATCATGTTGTACTTTGGTACCATTCTCACCCATATTACTATGAGTAATCCCGTCAAGATTCACTACTTTTATATGATATTTCTCCTGTTCTTGCTCAGTTGGTAATCCCCCTTCATCCGCATCATAATCACATCCCCTCAGTGTACATAGTTGAGGTTCATGCAATCTGGGCATCACCATTCTTCGATGGTCCAGTGATATAGCTTTACTTATCAATTCAGGATATTGAGTCGCAAAAAGCATTGTCATATCTCCGCCATTAGAATGCCCTATCAGTATAAGGCTATTCCAATCCAGTTCTGACTTCAATTTCCTGAATTCCTGAATAGTAAAAAGTATGTTCGCCACTCCTCTTTCCCAATTTGGCATACGGGTCTCCATGAACGGGCCTTCCATCGCCAAAAGAGGATCATCCGGTAATTCATGTTGCACACTAATCACATAAAATCCTTTCTGAGACAGAAAACGGGTCAAATAGGAATATGTCTGGTTAGATTGAATATTTTTATTTCCATCATAACCATGGCTGAACACTATAACTTTGGTCTTTGAATTTACTTTTTGCGGCTGATAAACGGTTATTGGTATGACTCTATTTCTTGAAGCATCAAACAGGCAAGCGTTAAACTCCGTCTGTGAAAATCCTTGCAGCGATACTAACCATAAAATCAGGACAGTAATTATTCGGTTCATATTTATTGATAATTTATTATGTTACACCTAATAAAGAGATTAATCAAATAACATCTAAGCCGTACGTAGAGAACCTTCCTGAATCCTTCCCAAAATTTTAGGGAATTGCCAAAAGAACAACAACGTACAACAAATGGCAGCTGTTGCGTCGGATATAGCTTCAGCTGCATAGACTCCGGTTACTCCCATAAAATGCGGTAATATCAATGCCAGCGGAATCAACAAAATCACCTTACGCAATAAAGCAATAAAGATAGAAATTCTGGCTTGTCCCAGCGCTACAAACATATTCTGACAAGCGCGTTGTAATCCAAAGATTGTCATGCCGCCCAAAAAGACAGGCATCGTCCAACGAACTGTATCAATCAGTCTTTCATCACTGGTGAATGCAGACGCGATAACTGAAGGAAACAGAATCATGAAAAGCATCAATACCAGGTTAAATGAGAACATAGTAATCATCACAATACGGAAACAATCTTTCACACGCTGTTTGTCGCCATGACCATAATTATAACTTATAATCGGTACAAAACCTTGCGCAAATCCAGTGAGCGGTACGCTGGCAAACTGCATCGCACTTTGCAGAACAGTCAAAGCACTGATATAAATATCTCCAAATCCTTTCAGACTGCTATTCAGAACAAAACCGACCAGACTCTCTGTGCTTGCCATAATAAAAGGAGATACACCTAAAGCAAAGATGGCAAGTATAATCTTTCGGTCCAGCCTGATATAGCGTCTTTCCAGAGGTAAAGAGGCACGCCGGGAGAAAAGAAAACTCAATACCCATGCCGCACTGCACGCTTGGGAAAATACAGTAGCCAAAGCTGCTCCTTTTACCCCCATATCCAGCCAAAAGATGAAGATAGGATCAAGGACGATATTCAGTAAAGCTCCGATTAAGACTGAGTACATAGCGATGGCAGGACGCCCTTGTGCATTGATAAAGCTGTTCAAACCTGTGGATATCTCAACAAATATCGTTCCCAGCAGATAAATGGAAAGATAATCAACCGCATATTCCAATGTGTTTTCAGAAGCTCCTGTAAAAAGGAGAATAGGCTCCATAAAAGTATATGCGATGAAAGATGTTAATAGAGTAAATAATATCAGCAAAACGAAACCATTTCCCAGTATTTTCCCAGCCCGTGAACGGTCTCCCTGCCCAAGTGCCATAGCAGCCAGCGGTGCACCACCACCGCCGACTATCGCCGAGAAGGAAGAAATCAGTATAATAAGGGAAGTAGTCACCCCTACACCAGCCAGCGCATCGGTTCCAATTCCCGGAATATGTCCGATGTATATACGGTCGACAATGCTATAAAGCAAATTAACAAATTGTGCGGCTACTGCCGGAAGAGCCATTTTAAAAACAAGCGGTAACATACGTTCTGTTCCCAGCCGTTCTTCATATTTATTTATCATTCCACATTTCTTTCTAAAGTCGGTGCAAAGTTACTAGAAAAACAGGCTAATCTTCCAAAGATGACAGATATATTGACTCTGAAATAAAATAGAGGAATACAGATGATTCTAAATAACAGAAATGCGAATCAGATTCAACCACTGATTCGCATTCCATACAAACAACATTATTTATTTCATAAGTTCTTCCGTATTTCCATTCATTATGTGAGGTAGATATTGAGCTATCTTATCAATATTCCAGTCCCACCATTTCAGTTCCTGCAGCTGTGCGATCGTATCTTCATCAAAACGCATCCGGATTTTCTTCGCAGGCGTTCCGCCCACTATTGTATAAGGAGGAACATCTTTAGTGACAACTGCCCGTGACGCAATAATCGCTCCGTCGCCAATATGCACTCCTGCCATAATAACAGCTTCATAGCCAATCCAAACATCATTTCCAATCACGATATCACCTTTATTATCCCAGGCTGAAGTGATATTTCTCTTGTCCAACTGCCATTCCTCAAAAAATATAGGAAATGGATAATTCGATAAAGAGCGTAAAGTATGATTGGCACTATTGAATAGAAACTTGGCCCCGCAAGCTATCGAACAGAACTTTCCTATTATCAACCGGTCTCCATTGATAGAATAATGATATAATACGTTGTTCTTCTCAAACTGGACAGGATCATTCACAAAATCATTGTATATAGTATAGTCACCTACCTTTATATCAGGATTATCGATAACGGCATTCAGGTAGACAGTCTGAAGATCATTAGTTCGCGGATATATATTTGTATTCATTGTAATTGCTTCTTTATATCGTTTTTAATATAGAATAATAAAATACCATATGACTTATTAAGTCACAAAAGACCTGAACAACAGACTTTACCATTGTTCATCGTCCATATAAAGCGAAGCTATTTACAACGTTGCCATTTCATTGCGCTAAAAGAATAGGGTTCATATCACTTGACAAAGGTACTGGATAATTTTCATATCCCGCACGACATTCTAAGAATTATCATGTATATTTGCTAAATATGCTAACAGTATTATATATATATGAATCCATTCAACGTAAAAGATAATACAACAATAGATACAGGAAAACTGGAAAAGATATTTCTAGAAGAAGGTATCTGCAAGAAGCTAAAAAGAAACGACTATCTGATCCGGCAGAATGAAAAGAACAGTCAGATAGGATTCGTTTCATCCGGCATCTTCCGCCTGTCACACATTGATGGAAACGCCAATGAATGGATTGTCGGCTATAGTTTCAAAGACGACTTTGTCTGCGATTACCCTTCTTTGATGAGCAAGACAAATTCTACAGTCAACATACAAGCATCTACAGCCTGCGAAGTTTATCTCCTCACTTCAGACAGACTTAACCAGTTTTGGGAAACAGACATGGATACTCAACGTCTGGGAAGACAAATAGCAGAAAATATGTTTGCAGAAATATACCGGCGGTTATTAGGTTTTTACTGCGATACTCCCGAACAGCGTTATCAGGCTCTGATGAAGCGATGTCCTGATTTGCAAAAACATCTATCCCTGAAAGAAATAGCCCAGTTTTTGGGAATTACCTCTGAAACATTGAGCAGAATACGGAGAAAACAGCTATTTAAATAAAAGTCTTGACTTTGGTCAATGTTTTTTTGTCGTATATGCCCTAATATTGCCACCGTAAACAGTAAATTGGCAAAGGTATGGCAACTTATACTCATTTTGGCAAACAACCCGATGTACTAAAACATCTGGTACTTTGCGAAGTTCTTCTCAGAGAGAGTTCATCAATCTATGTAGAAACAAATTCTGCCTGTGCTATTTATCCGATGAAACAGACTCCGGAACAGCAATATGGCATTTATCATTTCTTAGAAAAAGTGGCAGAAGGCGATAATCAAGATTTAAAAGACTCCACTTACTTTCAGCTGGAATATACAGAAATGCAGGGAGGCTGCTATTTAGGCTCTCCGGCTTTAGCCATGAAAATAGCAGGAAGGAAGGCACAAAGATTTATATTCTTTGATCTCGAAAAGAGTGCTCTGGATAATGTAGCACTGTATGCGGAACGAGCAGATCTACTTCCTTCTGTCCACCTGTATCACACCGATTCCCTTGAAGGAGTCATAGCCCTACTGCCTTCGCTGCGTAAAGACACTTTCGTTCATATCGACCCTTATGAGATTGACAAGAAAGGAACATCCGGCCTAACTTACCTGGATCTATTAATAGAAGCTACCCGATTGGGAATGAAATGCTTATTATGGTATGGTTTCATGACTCTAAACGATAAAAGCTATCTGAATTCATATATCATGACCCGGCTAAAAGATGCAGGAATCAAGGAGTATACTTGTGTAGAGCTAATAATGAAATCTATCAGACAAGATACGGTATTATACAATCCCGGTATTATAGGCAGCGGCATTCTGGCTACAAACTTATCGCAACAATCAAAGAAGATTATTCTTGATTATAGTGATATGCTGGTTCGTCTCTACCAAAACGCAAGATACAAGGATAAAGATGGAAGCCTATACAGAGATAAGCCCTTCAACTAAATATGGATTCCATACCGATGCTTCACTTCCGCCATCACAAATGTGCTTTCCAGTGAGCCCAAGCTATCGATAGTCCCCAGTACATTAAGAATGAACTCTTGGTAATATTTCATATTGGGAGCATGAATCTTCAGCAAGTAATCATAGCTGCCCGATATATTATAGCATTCGGTCACCTCGGGAATATCCTGTATGATCCGGGTAAACTCTGCCGCAATATCCCTGTTTAGCCGCCTTAGTTTGACGCTGCAAAAGACTACAAAGCCCTGATTCAGTTTCTCTGCATCCAGCACAGCTATATACTTCTTTATATATCCTCCGCTTTCAAGACGTTTGAGTCGTTCAAAAACAGGAGTTGATGAAAGACTTACCCGCGCAGCCAACTCTTTAGTCGTCAATCGCGCATTCTCTTGCAAAGTACGAAGTATCTGCAAATCCACTTTATCCAATTTCTCAAAAGTATCCATAAGAAAAATATTCTTCTAACAGGTGATTTTAAAGAATAAGACAATCATCTTATTCTGCATGACAATACAAAAATAGTATTATTTTCTATATTTCAGCTATATATTGTTCGATATCTCTACACTCCATAACTTTGCAAGAAAATAAAAAGAGAATATTAAACTTAAAAAGCATACGATTATGGAAAGAAAAAATTTACACTTTGAGACATTACAGGTTCATGTAGGACAAGAACAAGCAGATCCGACAACAGATGCACGCGCAGTACCTATTTATCAGACTACTTCTTATGTATTCCATAATTCGGCTCATGCAGCCGCACGTTTCGGTCTGCAAGATCCGGGTAATATCTATGGGCGTCTGACCAACTCCACCCAAGGTGTTTTTGAAGAACGGGTAGCTGTCCTCGAAGGAGGGATAGCAGGGCTGGCGGTTGCTTCCGGCGCCGCCGCAATTACTTATGCTTTCGAAAACATCACTCGCGCAGGCGACCACGTCGTAGCTGCCAAGACAATTTACGGGGGAAGTTATAACTTGCTGGCACACACGTTACCCAACTATGGAGTTACTACCACGTTCGTTGACCCGAGCGACCTTTCCAACTTTGAGAAAGCGATTCAGGAAAATACAAAAGCCATATTTATCGAGACACTCGGAAATCCGAATTCCAATATTATCGATATAGAAGCCGTGTCCGCAATTGCTCACAGCCATAAAATACCGTTGATCATAGATAACACATTCGGCACTCCCTATTTAATTCGTCCTATCGAACATGGTGCAGACATCGTCGTGCATTCTGCAACCAAATTCATTGGCGGTCATGGCAGTTCATTGGGAGGGGTAATCGTTGATTCCGGAAAATTCGACTGGGTAGCTTCCGGAAAATTCCCGCAACTGACAGAACCCGACCCAAGTTATCACGGAGTACGCTTTGTAGATGCTGCCGGTCCTGCCGCTTACGTCACCCGTATCCGCGCCACTTTGTTACGTGATACGGGAGCGACTATCAGTCCGTTCAATGCTTTTATATTGCTGCAAGGTCTGGAAACACTTTCACTGCGTGTAGAGCGCCATGTAGAAAACGCGCTAAAAGTTGTGAACTTCCTGAATAATCATCCAAAGGTGAAGAAAGTCAACCATCCTTCACTTCCCGATCATCCGGATCATGCGCTCTATCAACGCTATTTCCCGAATGGCGCAGGTTCAATCTTTACTTTTGAAGTAAAAGGCGGACAAGAAGAGGCACACCGTTTTATCGACAGTCTGGAAATTTTCTCATTACTGGCTAATGTAGCCGACGTAAAATCACTGGTTATCCATCCGGCAAGCACTACCCATTCGCAACTCAATGCACAGGAGCTTGCGGAACAGGAAATTTATCCGGGAACGGTACGTTTGTCCATCGGAACAGAACATATCAATGATTTGATTGCTGACCTGGATCAGGCACTTGCCAAAATCTGAGGATTGAACTTTCCATCACCGTGATACGTTATAACAATATAACATTAAAACATTGCAGTTATGGAAAAATATTTAATACACAGCAACGAACTGCATCTGATAGACGCAGGAAAAATCCACCAGGCAGTAGAAAAGATGGTGGAATCACTTGATCTTGCCGCAGGATCAACCAGTAATTTTGATCTCTATCAGGTCGTAGAAAGCTACTTTAAAGACCTCGAAAAAAGGAGGAAGATCAACCATGTACTGGGAATCAAAGAAGACCGATATGAATTTGCTGAAGACTTCGGCATAAAATAAAAGAAATTTTCCAATCACACCAGACAAACTGTTCATATAAAACGAGAGAGCCTCACCCAAGTGAAACTCTCTCGTTTTAGCATATATAGCATAGAAATCAATTGCCCTGGTGCACTGTAAGTTGCGGGAACGGGAAGTTGATACCTTTTTCATTAAAGGTTTCATAAATAGTCTTGTTTATATCAAAATAAACTCCCCAATAATCTGCTGTATTCACCCAAACTCGTGCCACCACATTCACACTGCTGGCATCCAACGCATGAAGAGCTATAAACGGAGCCGGATCACTCAGAATCCGCTTATCAGACGTCAAAATATCACGGACAATCTGCTGTACCTTATTATAATCTTCTCCGTAATCGACTCCGACAATCCATTCTACACGGCGGGTAGTCTGTGTATTGTAGTTTGTTACGACTCCACTGCTCATTGCGCCGTTTGGTATATAGATCACTTTATTGTCTCCGGTAGTCAAAATCGTATGGAATATCTGTATTTCCTTCACGGTTCCGGAAACTCCCTGACTTTCAATCCAGTCTCCTACCTTATAAGGCTTGAAGAGCAATACGATCAGTCCTCCGGCAAAGTTCTGCAAATTTCCGGACAATGCCATACCGACGGCCACACCGGCAGAAGCCAGCAAAGCAGCAAACGAAGTTGTTTCAACTCCCAAAGCTCCGACTACGGAAATGATTAAAAGAATAGTCAACAGAATGTTTACCAAGCTTTTCACAAAAGTCTTGATGCTTACATCGACTTTTCTTCTGTCCATCAGACGTCCGACAAATCTGTTGAGCATTGATATCAGGAAACGTCCTACAATGAAGACAATGGCTGCAATCAGGATACGTTCTCCGGCACGGATACCGAAGTCTACCAATTGTTGGGTGATAAGAGTAAGCTTGTCCAGTCCATCCGCATTGGCAATCGCCTCTTCCATTAATTTATCTGCGACAATTTGCGTTGAATCAGCAAGCTGTGTTGCTGTCGCTTGAAATAATAGTAGCATAATTTGATATATATTAAAATGAATAAATCCCTATCTTGCTATATTTTAACAAACGACAAAGTTATATTGTTTTTAGCAAATCTAAAAGTTTTTTTTGCTTTCCTCCCGCAAAAGCTGTAATTTTGCCACCGATTCACAAAGTAGGGGTGCCTTAACATGACGGGCTGAGAACATACCCATAGAATCTGAACCGGGTAATGCCGGCGTAGAGAACCAATTAATAAGCAAGATGAAAAAAATTATGATGATGGCCGTCGCCTTATTGGGCGCAGGCTTCCCTGTCCATGCACAAACGAGTGCAGTATCAGACAGTCTGAAAGTAATCAACCTGCAAGAGGTGCAGGTAGTATCCACCCGTGCTACAGCAAAAACTCCCGTAGCATTTACCAATATAGGCAAAGCCGAACTTAAAAAGGTGAACTTCGGACAGGATATCCCTTACCTGTTGAGTATGACTCCTTCCACACTCACCACCTCGGACGCGGGGTCGGGAATCGGTTATACGACACTTCGTGTACGCGGAACGGATGGCACACGTATCAACATCACCGTCAACGGTATCCCCATGAATGACGCTGAAAGCCATAACCTGTTTTGGGTAAATATGCCCGACTTCTCTTCTTCTGTAAAAGATATGCAGGTACAACGTGGTGCAGGCACATCGACCAATGGAGCCGGTGCATTCGGAGCCAGTGTCAATATGCAGACCGAAGGTGCATCTATAAAACCGTATGCAGAATTCAACGGTTCTTATGGTTCTTTCAACACGCACAAGGAAACGGTAAAAGTCGGAACCGGACTGCTGAACAACCACTGGACATTCGATGCCCGCCTCTCCAATATCGGTACGGACGGTTACATCGACCGTGCTTCAGTCAATCTCAATTCGTACTATCTGCAAGGAGGATATTTTGCAGACAACACATCTGTCAAATTCATCGCATTTGCTGGAAAAGAAAAGACTTATCATGCGTGGAACTACGCCAGCAAGGAGGAAATGCAGGAATTCGGAAGACGTTATAATTCCTGTGGGGAGTATAAAGGAGACGACGGAAAGAAACATTATTATGCTGACCAGACAGATAATTATCTACAAAAAAACTATCAACTTATTTTCAATCATAGTTTCTCTACCGCATGGAATCTGAACGCAGCCTTGCACTATACCAAAGGAGACGGTTACTATGAAGAGTACAAAGACAGTAGCTATCTGGTAACATACGGGCTGAAACCATTTACAATGGATGGAAAAGAAGTTTCGAAAAGCGATCTGGTCCGCCAAAAGAAAATGGACAATAAGTTTGGCGGAGGTGTATTCTCCCTCAATTATACCAACCACCGGCTGACAGCTTCCTTGGGCGGAGGCTTGAATCAGTACCGGGGCAACAACTTTGGAAGAGTGACCTGGGTGAAGAACTACATCGGCGCATTATCTCCCGAACACGAATACTATCGTAACCAATCGAAGAAAACCGATGGCAACATCTACCTGAAAGCAACTTACGACCTGACCAAAGGCCTAAGTGCCTATGCCGACCTCCAATACCGACATATAGACTACACCATTGACGGAGCAAATGACAAATACGACTGGAATAAAAACACGTTGCGACCACTCGCCATAGACAAGAAATTCGACTTCTTCAACCCGAAAGTCGGGCTGAACTGGAATATCAACTCCAACCATCGCATCTATGCCTCTTTCTCCGTTGCCCAAAAGGAACCGACAAGAAACAACTATACCGATGGCAATCCGGACAGCTACCCGAAAGCCGAAAAGCTGCTCGACTACGAAGCCGGATATACCTTTGCCACTCATTGGCTGACAGCGGGTGCCAATTTTTACTACATGGATTATACCGACCAGCTTGTCCTCACCGGTGCACTAAATGATATCGGTGAAGCTCTGACTGAAAACGTTCCGGACAGTTACCGGATGGGAATCGAACTCATGTTAGGCATCAAGCCATGCAAATGGTTCCAGTGGGATATCAATGCCACATGGAGCAAAAACCGTATCAAAAATTTCGTAGAAAACATTCCCATATACGATGATGACTGGAACTTATTGGATGTCGCAAGCGTTTCTCATAAGAGTACCCGAATCGCTTTTTCACCAGATTTCCTGCTAAACAACCGTTTCGCTTTTACGTATCAGGGATTCGAAGCCTCTCTTCAATCTCAGTTTGTCGGTAAGCAATACATGACAAACGCCGAAGTAGAAGCATTGACACTGGATAAGTATTTTGTAAGCAACCTGAACCTGGCTTATACATTCAAGCCCCGCAAGGTAGCGAAAGAAATCACTTTGGGTGTGACCGTCTATAATCTCTTCAACGAAGAATATGAGAATAACGGCTGGGCATCCAGTTCATACGATAAGGACGTGAATCATAGAATAGATTCTGCCGGATATGCTGCTCAGGCGGGAACAAACGTTATGGGACATGTGTCTTTCCGTTTTTAACAATAACAATTCAAACAGATAGTACAGAAGCCGCCAACATGGAACGCGGCTTCTTATTTCCTCATTTTCTCTTCCATATATTTGGAAGGAAGCACCCCAAACTGTGCAACGAACTGCTTACGGAAGGAAATCATCGAATCATATCCTACCATTTCCGCAACTTCTGTCAGACTGCTATATCGCCTGCTCATGATAATAGATGCAGCTTTACTCATCCGTACTCCATGAATCACTTCTATAATCGACAAACCTGTTTTCTGTTTAACCTTGCGATAAAGGGTCGGTTGGCTCATATTCAATTTATCTGTCAGAACTTTTATTGTAAAATTTCGATTTGACAAATTCTCTTCTATAATCTGAAGCATTTTAGGCATAAAAACATCGTGAACATCTTCTGAAGACTCCAGTACATCTTCATCCATCATTAGAGTTTTCGCATAAAGTTTTCTTAGCAGATCACGTTGTTCTATCAATGCTTTCACCTTCTCTTTCAATAACTCCGGATTAAAAGGTTTCATTATATAGTCATCTACCCCAATTCGTAAACTTTTCAACCGGTCAGCATCCTCTGCTTTAGCTGTTAAAAAGATAACCGGTATATGAAAAGTCCGCTTATTTTCACGAATCTCCCGACTACATTCAAACCCATCCTTAACCGGCATCATTATATCAGAAATGATTAATTTAGGTATATATTTATCAGCCATAGCCACCCCCTCTTCTCCATTTCCAGCCTCAATAACATTATAATCTTCTTTAAATAGACTGCATAAATATTCTCTCATCTCATCGTGGTCCTCTATGATCAACAAAAATTCCTTATTATTTTTCACTCTGTTAACAGTCTCCTCCATAGTCTCATTCTTTTCTTCTATTACTTCTTCCATCGGACGTTCTTCTGTCGTATACTCTTCCAACAAATCTCCCTTCGCCGGATCAGGTACCATTTCATATTCTCCTGGGACAAAATGAGAAAGTCCCACCGGAATGTGCAAAACGAACCGGCTTCCTTCTCCAACACGACTGGTTAACGTTACAAATCCATGATGCAACCCCATCGTATGCTTTACAATATGTAATCCAAGACCTATTGATGTGGAGTATTGCGGGACACGTTTTCCTGTTACAAACGAATCAAACACGTGCTGTTGCAAATCCTCAGGTATCCCAACCCCATTATCAGACACTGTAACAAGGCAATAAGGTCGTCCGTCAATTTCCGCCTCTGACACTGCCAGTTCAATACGTCCATTCTGAGAAGTATATTTAAAAGCATTTGACAGCAAATTTTGAACAGCTGATTCTATTTTCGCCACGTCCACCCATAAATACAAAGGCACTGTATCCACCCGGACCAAAAATTCCCGCTTCTTGACCATAGCCATTTGCAGAAAAGGATTAGCCACCCGGTTAACAATCTCCTTTATATCCGATTCTGACAAATGAAGTTTTATCATGCCTCCCTCTATCTTCTGTACATATAGCAGACGATCAACCAATGTCTGTAGAGAAAGACAATTCTTGTGCAATCTGCTAAATGAATCAAACCAATTATCCGATGGGGTAATGGACTTCATTATATCATGTATAGGAGCAAGTATCAAAGTAAGAGGAGTTCTTAACTCATGAGCAGCATTCATAAAAAAATTCTCACGTTCTTCCCGTATATGCCGTTCTGCGTTTCTCTCCAAATTTGCAATCGTCAGTTCATGTTTCAATTGAATCATTTTTTTGAAACGACGTTGCCGCCGCAACAAACTATAGAAAATATAACCAACCAAAAATAAAACCGAGAAAATCAAAAGCAAACGAAACCAAACGGTCTGGCTCCAATGTGGAAGGATTGTTATCGGCAATGCAGTAACGTCTCCTTCCGTATTATTAGGGAACAATGTTTTGACTTCAAAAATATAATAACCGGCAGACAAATTGGTAAACGAGACCTTACCTGCTTCAGAAATAATCCAATCTTTCTGATATGGATATAACCGATAACTATATTTTTGCAAATCTTTCGAAAAAGCCAGATTATTAAATTGAAGAGAAAAATCCCGATTCGCATTGATCAATTCCAAATGGTCAACTGATGCAATATTAGAGTTCAAAATAACTTGTCCTTTTATCTTCTCACCTATATTAATTTGCTTATTATCCACTTCCAATCCGGTCAAAAGAGTTTTGCTGGCAATGGTGGCAGATGTCAGTATTTCCGGTTCAAAATAGGTTAAGCTCTTATTATTTCCCCAAAATAAAGTATTCTTAAACAACATCACAGATTTATTGCTGCTAGAAATATAATAGTTGTAAAAGACATGTTGCTGTCGGCTATATCTTGAGATACCGGATATACTCCCCAACCAAATACGATTCTTCTCATCTTCCGCTATACAATCTATACAATCATTGCAAAGTCCATCTTTTACTGTATAAAAAGACGCTATCCTATCTTCGCCCACAGGAATGATTCCAAATCCATTTTTATAACCCACATATACAGTTCCGTCAGTACCAGTCAGTAAAGCACTAACTACACGAGCCTCTATATTTTCTTTCTCTTCATATCCATGAGCCAATTTTAATGAACGCACATTTGCCTGTGACAATCGCACAATACCTTTTACTGTCCCTATCCAGATATTCCGCTGTTTATCTTCACAAATAGCGGTAACCCATGGCTCTGTATCTCCTCCCAAGATTTCACGCAAAGAGAATAATTCAAAATTTCCTGTCTGCCGATCAAATAAGTACAATCCGGCAGAAGTACATACCCAAAACCGATAATGGGTGTCAATCATTAAAGCCACTATATAGGAGTTTACCTTTTTCCCTAAAAGATTGAGTGGATATACATGAAAAGAATCGGAACTCCAGTCATACCTGATCAGGTTTCCGGAAGCATTTCCAAACCATAAATCAGAACATGAATCTTTGACTGCACAAAACACTGGGGCTTCCTTTTGAATGCCTACAGGAGAAAAGTTCAGCGGTCGCGATTTTGCATAAGGCTGGTCACTACGCATAATTCCTTCATGATAAGTACCTAACCAAATTCGACCATCTTTGTCAGCTACCTGAGCAGAAATTTCATTATGTTTTTTGCTGTGATATTGCATATAAAAATGCTGTCTAAAATCAAAATAGACAATCCCTCCGCCTCTAGTTCCGATCCATAGTATTCCCTCTTTATCATAATAAACAGAAATCATTCTTGTCTCTATATTCCGGTATTGCGAAAATGAGGTATTCGTATAAGGCGTTGCCGACAACTTAGAAGAATCATTTTCTTCAGGAACTAACAGAGTATATCCATTCCAGGTGACTACGATGTAAGAATCATTATCCAACGCAACCACCCCATACGCATCTGAATGCGATAAAGAAGATAACTTAGCATCCTCACTATACTGATAATAATCTGATTTTCCCGTAGGAACATGCAGACGAGTTACCCCACCTACTATAGAAGAAATCCAAATATACTCCCCTTCACTCATGATAGTAGTAGCATAAGTGCCAGGCTTAGTGGAGTATTTGAACTTCCGGACCACCTTACCTGCCATCTTATCAAAAAACAACAAATTTTCCTTATCAGTGACCAAATATAAGAAACGACCGTCTTGCGAAGCACACAAATTCAAAAATGATTCCCCCTCATCTAAAAAAAACGGATAGCCTGCTTCGACGGTCATCTCTATTTGCAAGTCACCTTTAACTAATTTACAATGTCGCTTCAAGCATTGCAATTGTCCGTCTTTCACTATCCAAAAAAGAGAATCTCCCGTAATTTCCATGGCACTTGCGGAAATGTACTTCTTTCCATCCTGAAAAGACGGAAGAACAAATTTCTCTTTCCGTCGATCAAAACAATATAAATTCTCATTAGCTATTATCCACAATTTATCATCAGAAGTCTCTTTTATATCAGAAACAGACATTCTCACATTGTCTACACTAAAATTACGAATCTGCTTCCCGTCATATCGACTCAGCCCATTACTGGAGCCAAACCACATAAAACGATCTTGATCCTGATAGATACAAGTAATGATGTTATCTACCAAGCCATTACTCATATTCAACTGATGAAGTTCATTATAAGGCAGAACAGCATAGAGAGAAGTAGTAATAACCGAAGAATTTATAATAACAAACAAAACAAAGATGGTATATCGAACGGTTCGCTTCATTATATATTCGTATTAGTTTAAGCGTTACAAAAATAACTAATAATACAATAGAAAGGCGAAGCAAATGATAAAAAAAGCAATTTTGAATGAAAAGATATACATGGATGAATAAAAGCATATGCTCCTGATTCCTTGAAATACCCTAAGTTTGTATCCTGAAAACCGAACGGAAAGTGTGTGTCACAATTACATATAGCCATTTATACCTTTGAATCTATAATATTTAAAACGATTAATCACATGAGAGAAAAAGCCAAAAGCCCTTAAGTCAAATTGAAATCAATTAGAATCTATTAAACCTTATTTAAATAGAAAGCCTAAAAAGACCTTTTTTCAAACTAATAAAATCTTATAGAAAAACATGCGTAAATCATTTAATCTAATCTGGATGGTTTTCGGCTTCCTGCTACTTATAGCAGGTTGTAATGAAGACAAGAAAAGCACAGCTTTTGATCCTAATCAACCAGTCAAGTTTACAGAGTTTATGCCCGATTCCGGTGGCATACGAACCAAATTCATTGTTAAAGGCTCCAATTTCGGAGAAGACAAAAATCAAGTGAAAGTTTACTTCAAAGATGAAGTAGGTAATGAACGGGAGGCATTGGTTTTAGGTGTCAAAACCGATGTTATTTATGCCCAGGTACCCAAACAAGCCGGAGGAGAAAGTCATGTGCGGGTGGAGGTTGCCGGAAAAGAAGCTGAACTCAGCAATACTGAAAAGACATTCAAATATATTGTAACTTCTTCTGTATCTACAGTAGTAGGAAAAGCAAAAGAAGGCGGCAATAAAGACGGAACTCTCGGCGAGACTACATTCAATACTCCAAGATATGTGGCTGTAGACAATGACGACAATGTATTCATATTCGATTCTGATGGAAGAACGCGTTTATCATCCATTGAACAAAACAAAACTATTACTTTACTGGACGGCATGGTAATCGACCAACCTTTATTTATCGACAAAGAAAAGAAACAACTATTTGGTCCATGCGATAATGCCAACTTCGGTTGTTTCCTATTCGATGCTAATGTGAGCTGGGTAGCTGATAAAATGGGGCAGCTTTTAGCTAACGGAGGATGGATGCATAGTGTTGTTCTCGACCCTGTAGATTCTACTTTTGTGATATATCGCCAAAATACAGGACAATTGTGGACACAACCTTTTGATAAGAATAAAAGAACCTTGAATCCCAATAAAGCAAAACGAATCGGTACGCTCTACAACGTAGGTTCTAATGGATTATGTGCTTACAATCCGGTTGATAAGTACGTTTACTGTGTATTGCATAGTAAAAGTGCAGTTTATCGTTTTAAGCTCACACGTGATGCGGAGGGTTGGCCAGCTCTGGACGGAGACATTGAAGAATATATTCCCGGTGCAGGCGCAGGCTTCCGGGACGGAGATGTACAAGAAGCACAATTCAATGAGCCGCGTGGAATTGCTATTGATAAAGAAGGCAATTTATATATAGCGGATGTTAATAACCATCGGATTCGTAAAGTTGACACCAAGTTAAATATCGTGACCACGATAGCAGGTAGCGGGAAAGGATACAAAGACGGGGATCCTTTGGAAGCCCAATTCGATCAGCCTTGGGGTGTCTATTTGGACAAAAATGAATTTCTTTACATTGCAGATCAAAACAACCACTGCATCAGAAAACTTGCTATTGAATAATTAATAAGGAATAGAAATGAAAACACTATATTTTAAATTAACCCTGTGTTTCTTTCTGCTATTGGCAGGAAATGCAACACAAGGGATATGGGCCCAACAAGAACCAATTCAAATTGCCGGAATCGTGTTAGATGAACATGGTGATCCGCTCCCGGGTGCAAACATATCTGTAAAAGGGAAAGAAAAAACCGGAACTATAACAGATATGGATGGTAACTTCAGTATGAAATCATTAGCTCCAAAAACAACGCTGATTGTTTCATTTATGGGATATAAGAGCAAAGAAATAGTGGTTACTCAAACCGACAAGAAGATACGTATATCTCTGGAACCCGACTCAGAATCATTGGACGAAGTAGTTGTTGTAGGTATGGGAACACAACGTAAAGTCAGCGTGGTAGGTGCTGTCACCAGTGTCAATCCGGCTGCCATCAGTGCTCCGTCAACTTCCGTAGCCAATATGCTGGGAGGTGTGGTTCCCGGTATTATAGCCGTTGACCGAAGCGGCGAACCGGGGCAGGATGTTTCTGAGTTCTGGATTCGCGGTATCAGCACATTTGGTGCCAACCAGTCTGCGCTGGTTTTGATTGATGGTATTGAAGGGAACCTCAACGACCTTGACCCGTCGGATATTGAGAGCTTCTCTATCTTAAAAGATGCTTCGGCAACAGCCGTTTATGGTGTACGTGGTGCAAATGGCGTTGTTTTGGTAACGACCCGTTCCGGTCAGGAAGGTCGCACCAAGGTAACTTGGAAGAGCAGTATGACTCTCTCTTACTCCCCCCGTATGCCCGAATATCTGGAAGCATACGATTATGCCAGCTTAGCAAACGAAGCCCGAGTGGTAAGCAATATGGACCCTCTTTATAGCCCGACAGAACTGGAGATTATTAAAGCAGGGCTGGACAATGACTTATATCCAAACGTTAACTGGCAAAAAGAGATACTGAAAGATGTAACTATTAATCATCAGCACTATTTAAATGTATCCGGTGGTGGAAAAGTTGCCAGATATTTTGTAAGTGTAGGAGGTACATTCAAAGATGCTATCTTCAAACAAGACAAAGTTAACAAATACAACACGAATGTCAAATGGGCTAAATATAATTTCCGCGCAAAGGTAGACATGAACCTGACTTCATCGACAATCATGGGATTGGCTATGGACGGAGCTATCGTAGAAGACAGAGCACCGGGATTCGGAACAAACAATGACGCACTCTGGGCCGCACAAGCCTATCTGACTCCCCTGACGGTGCCTTTACGTTATTCCAATGGAATGCTTCCTGCTTATGGTAAGAACGGAGAACAGATCTCACCATATATATTGTTGAACCATACCGGATTTAAAAAAGGGAACCGGACCACAATGAACATCAATTTCACCTTACGCCAAGACTTCGGAAAATGGATTAAGGGTTTGAGTGCCAGAGGAATGTTCTCTTATAACAATAACAATACACACAACGTAGTCCGCTCCAAAATGCCGGATCTATACAAGGCTTTTGGCCGTTACAACGATGGTTCATTAATGACACAACGTACGGTATCTGCCAGCAACATCCAATTCGCCAAGAGTGCGGCCAGTGACCGTAGATATTACTTCGAATCGCAACTTGCCTATGAAAGACTTTTCAATCAGGAACACCGTGTAACCGGTTTGATACATTACTATATGCAAAGCACCGAAACCACCGAAGCAAATGATGAAATTTCATCTATTCCCAAACGCTATCAGGCTTTATCAGCCAGAGCTACTTACTCTTATAAAGATGCCTATCTGATAGAAGGGAACGTAGGATACACCGGTTCCGAAAACTTTGAACCGGGTAAACAATTCGGTTTGTTCCCTGCAATAGCCTTAGGATGGATTCCTACTCAATACGAATTTATGCAGAATCATGCAGGATGGCTCAACTTTCTGAAGATCAGAGCTTCTTATGGTGAAGTTGGTAACGACCAGATCGGTGGTGGACGTCGGTTCCCATATTTGACTTTGATTAACTTTGGAGGTGGCAGTCGTTGGGGTTCCAATGGGTTGACAGAAAAACAAATCGGAGCCAACAACCTGCACTGGGAGGTAGCCAAGAAGTATAATCTGGGGATCGACTTCCAATTTCTCAATGATAAAATAGGTGGAACGGTAGATATCTTCAGAGACACTCGTGATAACATCTTCCAGGAAAGAAAGATGATGCCTTCGGAAGTGGGTGTCGTGACCAACCCATACACAAACGTAGGACGTATGCGCAGTAGCGGTGTAGATGGTAACATTTACCTGAACCAGAAGATAAACAAAGATAATTCTTTCACGGTGCGTGCCAACATGACATACGCTGTCAGCAAAGTTGTACACTGGGACCAAGATGCAGTGCGCTACCCTTACCAATCGTATAGCGATGTAAATTATGGTGTTATGCGTGGTTTGGTTGCATTAGGCTTATTTCAAAGTCAGGATGAAATCAACCGAAGCCCGAAACAGACATACGGTGAAGTACGCCCCGGAGATATTCGCTATAAAGACGTGAACGCTGACGGAAAGATTGACGATGATGATATTGTTCCTATTGCACACTCCAATGTACCGCAAATCCAGTATGGTTTTGCACTGGAGTACAGATATAAGAGATGGACTATCAGTGCTCTATTCACTGGAGCAGCTAAAGTTAACTTCTTATATGGAGGTTCCGGATTCTATCCCTTCTCAGGTGGAGAAGTCGGCAACATTCTGTCCATCGTAAACGACCCGAAGAACCGTTGGACACCGGCATGGTATTCAGGAGACCCCTCTACGGAAAACCCGAATGCACGTTTCCCGCGTCTGACTTACGGAGAGAATAAGAACAATAACCGTGCTTCTACCTTCTGGCTGGCAGATGGTTCTTACCTGCGCTGGAAATCATTGGATATCTCCTATCGTATCGGAACAAATAAGGCACTTAGGACCGTAGGTATCAGCGATATGAATCTGCAATTTGTCGGACAGAATCTGGCAGTCTGGGACTCAGTCAAACTATGGGATCCGGGACAGGCATCTAAAAACGGCGCCGTGTATCCGCTACAGCGTACTTTCTCTATACAGTTAACAGCTACGTTCTAATTGAAAAACATTATGAAAAAGATATTAAAGAAAAGCCTTCATATTCTATGCACGACACTGGGAATCATCCCGTTCATGCTGACTTCATGCAACTATCTGGCAGTTGATGAATACTTTAACGACCTGACCCCACTCGACTCTATCTTTGCCAGACAAGATTATCTGGAACGTTATGTATGGGGAACCGCGGCATTAATGCCCGCTCAAGGCAACTTGTTTTCCGGTTCCTACGGTCCTTACGAGACCGCTGTGGATGAAGTTCTTCTGTCATGGCAGAAAGCCGAATATGCCGGCACATACTTGTATGCAGACAAAATCACGCAGAACGATTCTTACTACAACATGTGGGGACAATACTACAAAGGTATCCGTAAGTGTAACACTATCTTCGCCCGTATCGACGAATGCAAAGACCTGAAAGGTTTGGACAGACGTGAAATTATGGGATTGACTCATTTCATGAGAGCTTCCTTCTATTTCTATCTGTTGGAGCTTTACGGACCGGCAGTCATTCTTCCCGAAGAGCCGCTATCGGTAGATGAAAACATTGAAAACTTGTCATTCGAACGTAACACGTACGATGAATGTGTGGAATATATCTGTAAAGACCTTGAAGAAGCTTACAGCCTATTGGACCCGACCCGTCCGAGCACTCAGTTCGAACGTCCTACCAAATATGCGGCAGCCGCCCTCATGTCACGTGTCCGGCTCTACCAAGCTTCCAAGTGGTACAACGGCAATCAATATTATGCCGACTGGACAACTTCCGACGGACGAAACATGATAGCTCAGCAATACGACCCGGTGAAATGGGCGAAATCAGCTGCGGCCTCCAAGAGAATTATCGATAGCGGTATTTACTCATTATACACTGTACCCAGCGATGAAAACACGTATGCATCCTCTCAGGCGTCACAAGCGGAATTTCCGTTAGGAGTAGGAGGAATCGATCCTTACCATTCGTATATAGATATGTTCAACGGAGAAGCACTGGCAGTGAAAAATCCGGAACTTATTTACGCTACGTCCTTGAACAACAACATCATTTCAATCGCCTTCCCGCTGAAGTTGGGAGGCTGGAACGGATTGGGAGTCACTCAAAAACTCGTTGACGCCTACTATATGAAAGACGGAGAAGATTATGTGCAACAGTCCAATTACTATGAAGAGGCGGGTACTGTACCTACCATCGCCACAGGATATGAGCTGAAGCCAACTGTTGCCAAAATGTATCTGGACCGCGAACCGCGTTTCTACGCATCCATCGGATTCTGTGAATGTTTCTGGCCAGCAACTTCGGTAACAGGAACCGAGGCACCCAACGTGACCAACTTTACAGCAGGATATTACGTAAATGGTAACTGTGCCAAACAGGCTGCCAACCCCGAAGACTATAACTTAACAGGATATACTCTAAAGAAATATATCCATCCGGAGGACAACTGTACCAGTCACACAGGTGCCAAAATAAAACCGAAAACATTCCCTGTCTTCAGATATGCGGAAATACTGTTGAACTACGTAGAAGCATTGAATGAACTGAAAGGAGAACCGGAATATACGGAAGCGGCAGATAACACCACTTATCATGTTTTGTACAATCCGGAGGAAATCATGTACTACTTCAATATGATTCGTTACCGTGCCGGATTGCCGGGCATCACCCTTGCAGATGCCGGTGATCAAGTGAAGATGCGTCAGTTAATCATCCGCGAACGTATGATCGAATTTGCATGCGAAGGAAGAAGATATCATGACCTGCGTCGTTGGGGACTAGCAGAAACAGAAGAGAACAAACCGGTACAAGGTATGGACGTTACCAAAAAGACGACCGAAAGAGACCAATTCTATACTGTTGTCAACGTAGTTCATAAGTATGCATTACGCAGCTTTGACAGGAAGATGTACTTCTATCCTATTCCGAGAGCCGTATTGGATAAAAACGCGAAACTGAAACAAAATCCAGGATGGGACGGATTCGGAGATTGGTAACTTACCTCTTTCCATCATATAACTGATTATTAATCATATAAAATTGAACATATAATGAGATCAATATACAAACTAGTGGTCTGTTCTTTACTAACGCTCTCCATCACTTCTTGTGAAAAAGACCTGCTTGAAAAAGAACAATATCAGAAAGAAATCTACCTGATCGGCGCTTACAACCGAGTATGGACTACAGAAGTAAGCTACAGTAACGAAGAGGTCAAAACTTATTTCACGGTCAGCAGTTCCGGTACGTTGGCATTAGATCGAGATGTGAACGTAAAAATGAAGATCAACGAAGAACTGGTAGATATTTACAATAGAAAGTACTGGACCGTTCTGAATGAGGACAAATATTATAAATCATTGGATACTGATTTATATTCCATTCCTTCTTTGGAGAATACGGTAATCAAGCACGCTGAAGGTATTTCCGCCGAAGTTCCTGTGTTGATAAAGACAGCAAGTCTGAAGATTGACCAATCATACGTCATCCCCGTCGAAATAGAAAGTACAACAGGATATCCGATAAGTACATCCGGGTGTAAAATGTTGGTTCTATTAAAATTAAAGAATGACTATTCGGGTAGTTACCAGATGAGTGGACATACCACTTTAGAAGGAGAAACTCCGAAGACGATTCAGAAGCCTAAAACGATTAAGCCTACCGGAGTCAACACTGTCAGACTATTCTATGCCATGAACAACGAGAGCGACGAGAAGGCTGATATCCAAACGGGTACAATAGAACTGACTATCACGGATCAGATAGTGGAAGGCACTAATGATGTGAAGAAAGTTTCGATCAAAGCATGGGATGCTGAAAACGGACCGGTAATTATCGACTCAGGAGAAAGTACCTACAACACAACCGCCAAAAAGTTCAGCCTCAAATATACAATCGGTAATACGTTATATGAAGAGCAACTGACTAAAGATAAAGAAGTTTTATAATACACGACAAATGAGGAGAAGAGGAGATTTCACGGCATTGCAAAAATGCCGTTGAAATCTCCTCTCCGTTTTTTAACGAAAGACTTGTTTTTACATGATTCCTTGTTTTCCTTCTGCTAAATTCGTAATTTTACCACCGATTCACGGAGTAGGGGTGCCCTAACATGACAGGCTGAGAACATACCCATAGAATCTGATCCGGGTAATGCCGGCGTAGAGAACGAATAAATAAGCAAATATGGAAATGAATTATCTGGAGATATTCGGTACGTTTATCGGCATTATCTACCTGTGGCTGGAGTATCGCGCCAGTATCTATCTATGGCTGGCAGGCATCATCATGCCGGCCATTTATATCTTTGTTTATTACGACGCAGGACTGTATGCCGATTTCGGTATCAACATTTACTATCTGATAGCTGCCATCTACGGATGGTTCTTCTGGATGTGGGGACACCGGAAAAAGAAAAGTCAACAGACAAACGGGCAAACGACAGAGAAACCGAAAGACCTTCCGATTATACATACCCCATGGAAATGTTACCTACCACTGCTTCTAGTGTTTATCGTGTCTTTCGTCGGCATTGCCTGGATACTTATCGAATACACAGACAGTAACGTTCCGTGGCTGGACAGCTTCACAACAGCGTTGAGCATTGTCGGAATGTGGATGCTGGCACGCAAATACATTGAGCAATGGTTTGCCTGGATTCTTGTCGACATCGTCTGTTGCGGACTATATATTTATAAAGATCTCTATTTCACCTCCGTATTGTACGGACTTTACTCCATTATAGCTATCTTTGGCTACTTCAAATGGAAAAAATTAATGAGCATACAATGATAAACGAACACTATACACACGAAGCCGTGATACTTGCCAACGGCGAATATCCTGCCCATCCACTCCCTTTACAAGTTTTGGCAGATGCCAAATATGTAGTTTGTTGTGATGGAGCCGCCAACGAATATATTTCGCGTGGACATACTCCTGATATAATTATAGGAGACGGAGACTCGCTTCTACCAGAATATAAAAAGCGTTTTTCTTCTATTATCTATCAAATTCCGGATCAGGAGACGAATGATCAGACCAAAGCTGTTCATTATCTGCAAAGTAAAGGCATACGGAAAATCGCCATCGTAGGTGCTACCGGCAAACGGGAAGACCATACATTAGGAAACATCAGCCTACTCATGGAGTATATGAGAAGTGGTATGGAAGTACGGATGATAACTGACTACGGCATATTTATTCCTGCACAAGATACACAAACTTTCGCTTCACATTCCGGACAGCAAGTCTCTATTATCAATTTCGGTGCTAAAGGATTAAAAGGAAAAGGATTAGTTTATCCTCTTAGTGACTTTACTAATTGGTGGCAAGGCACATTGAATGAAGCTATAGCAGAAGAGTTTAGCATTTATTGCACGGGAGAATATTTAGTATTCCTCGTAATTTCTGATTATCTATAATATTTATTGGTTTTGAATGAAGAATGAAGAATTGGCTGCGCTATCACGCTGCAAAGTAATTCTTCATTCTTCATTCATCATTCTTCATTTTTGTACGCTAATGAGGTAAACTCAATCCGTTTTTTGCGCAAAGTATTCGTCTTCTTCTTACCTATGATTAAAATGAAGATTTTATTGTCATCTGTCAGGTTTTCCTTGTTAATATCCTCATAATAAACACTCTACTACATGACAACAAACCTGATAATAGCCTGACAATTGCAAATAATTCATTTCTATTGTCAGCCCATCCCACATAGGTTTACTTCCAATTACTTGTTTCATGTTATTTCATATACTTGTAGCAGGGGGAGAACCGTACTTATGTTTGTTCCATACCTTTGGCAAAGTTGTGCCACACTCTTGGCACAATCGTTCCCACTACCTTGGCACAACCGTTTCCAAGGCGTGGCACAACTTTGCCACCGTAATGGCACAACTTTGCCAAAGGCGTGGCACAATCATTTCGAAGGCATGTCACAGGCAGAATGACTACTGGAAAGAGGAATCAACGAAGGAGAAGTGAGTATAGAATGTACCGGGAACTTCTCTCATTCAATAAGCTGACAGTAAAAGGGGACTTTTTCTATTGCCGACTTATAATCAAACCTTATTGTCATGAAGTAAGCTGTCTGTTTTCTCATAAATTAGCTCATTGCGGGCATCTTATTCAAAGCAACTTCATTCTTCATTTCTTATCTATCTCGAATATATCCTTGAAAAAAAACAACTAGATAATCATCTTTTTCGATTGTTTGGACAATTGATTTGACCAAACAAGCAACAACCCTGTATTTTACTGTTTTTTATTCCTTTGAAGATTGCTACTTTTGACCCTACAATATTAAACAAAACAAGGATTATGAAAAAGATTAATTGGAAAATGGCGACCTATATGCTCGCGACTCTATTTACACTTAATTTTACAGCCTGTTCCAGTGACGATGATGGAGACAAGGACGATAATGGTAACGCAAACGGCTTGATAGATAAAATGTCTACGGAAGAACAGCTGCTTGTCGGAAAATGGACTGCCGGTGGCAATCCTTTATACTTATACAGTGACAAAACTTGTCAAACGCCGGATGGAAACAAGGGTACCTACACGTTCAATTCAGAAACAAAAGAACTGATTACGACTTCTGGTTGGGGCATTCGAATCGTTAAAAGTCTGGACGAAACAACAATGGTGCTGCAAGGGGTACAAACAACTAAAGTATGGACTTTTACTAAGCAAACAGGTTTTATTGATACACATGCCGAAGAATTATTGCCAGGCAAATGGAAGAATGTGTCCAAACCCGAAGTTTTATTAATGTTGTATCGTAATACTTATGCTTTATATGAAGGTACAACCATCGTAGATAAAGGTAGCTGGAAAAAGGACAATAATTATTTATTATTCGGAGATTCTCAGCTCGAAACTGTGATCACTTATCTGGATTGTTCTAAGCTAATATTGAACAATGCCAAAGGAGGACAGCAATTTGCAGGAACTTATAAACGAGATTTATAACCAATTAAGATCAAGCAAACTAAAATTATCTACAAAAAATCCGCTGTTACCTAAGAAGATATATACTTACTAGGTAACAGCGGAAAATCTATTATTTCTAAGGATATTTGCTTGAGCAACAGGATCAAATAGTAAGCAGATACTTCTTGAAGTCTGCAAATTCCTTCGTCATTGGCAAGCTCTTCTTCTCCCCTTTCATAAACTCCTGCAGCTTGGCCGGTATCTCTACCGCTTCACCGATAATACCTTCTACTGTTTCCAGAAATTTAGCAGGGTGGGCTGTTTCGAGAAATACTCCCGTTTCACCCGGTTTCAATCCTTCTTGCAAAGCACGATAGCCGCATGCCCCATGAGGATCGAGCAAGTAATGATGCTCTTTCCAAGTTTCCTTCACTGTTTCGCGAATCTGTTCGTCAGTATAGGTAGTTCCCGAAATCTCAGCAGAAATCTCAGCATGAGAACCGCCATACAGATCAAGCACACGGGCAAAGTTACTCGGGTCACCTACGTCCATAGCATTAGCGATAGTTGCGATGGATGGCCGGGGATTATATTTACCTGTTTGCAGGTATTGATAAAATATATCGTTGCGATTGTTGGCAGCAATAAAACGTTTGACAGGCAAGCCCATCTTCTTTCCAAACAAGCCGGCTGTGATGTTACCAAAGTTTCCGCTAGGTACACAAATCACTGCATTATCGGCTTTTCCGGCACGCTTCAGCTGGGCATAGGCATAGAAATAATAGAATGCCTGCGGCAGAAAACGAGCCACATTGATAGAATTGGCGGAGGTCAGCGACAGATGTTCGTTCAATTCCTTATCCATGAAAGCAGCTTTTACCAACGCCTGACAATCGTCAAACGTTCCGTCCACTTCGAGAGCAGTGATATTCTGTCCTAAAGTAGTGAATTGCTTTTCCTGTATCTCGCTGACTTTCCCCTTCGGATAAAGCACATACACATGAATACCTTCCACACCCAGAAAACCGTTGGCAACGGCACTCCCTGTATCACCGGAGGTCGCTACCAGTACGTTTACATCCTTCTGTCCTTCTTTCTTGATGAAGTATCCCAGCAAACGTGCCATGAAACGACCGCCTACATCTTTGAAAGCCAGTGTAGGTCCGTGGAAAAGTTCCAGAGAATAAATGTTGTCCGCCACCTTCACCAACGGAACATCAAAGCTCAATGTATCATACACAATCTGTTTCAGTGTATCAGCGGGAACGTCTTCACCAAAGAAGGTATCGGCTACACGGTAAGCGATTTCCTGAAAAGAAAGGCTGTCAATCGTATCGTAAAAATCCTGAGGAAGCGGCTTGATAGTCATAGGCATGAAAAGCCCTCTGTCAGCGGCAAGCCCTTTTACTACGGCTTCTTGCAGAGAAGCCATAGGCGCCTGTTTATTCGTACTATAGTATTTCATTAGATCATATTTTTATTCATCACAAACTACGCAGTTCCATACAGATTCAATGTCCGGCGGGCAATCCGCATAATCTGTGACGAAGCGTTATTTCATGAACTCTTTTATAAATTCGTCTTCTTTCAACACACCGTAACTGCCATTGCATGCCGATACCTCATCGTATGCCTGTACCTCATCCGGTTCGATACCCGGATACCAGATAAGGAATGGTATAGGCTCGGAAGTATGGGTACGAAGTTCACAAGGAGTAGGATGATCGGGCAATACAGCAATCGCCACCGGCTCGTCCCAGTCTTTCACAGCCTCATAGATAGGTCCGACCGCACGTTTGTCGAGATTCTCTATTGTCAGAAGTTTCAAGTCTATATCCCCTTCATGTCCAGCCTCATCACTGGCTTCGATATGGAGATAGACAAAGTCATCCGTCTTCAGAGCTTCCAGAGCGGCAGCTACCTTATTCTCGTAATTTGTATTATACAGTCCGGTTGCCCCCTCCACTGCGATGCGACGCAAGCCGGCATAATATCCGATTCCGTTAATCAAGTCAACAGCCGAGATAACAGCTCCTTTCTTTACTTGCGGGAAAGTTTCGGAGAAAGTGGGCATCTGCGGACGATAGCCGGGGCTCCAAGGCCAGATACTATTGGCCGGATCTTTGCCTTCGGCAATCCGCTTCAGATTTAACGGATGATTCTTCAGCAATTCCTGTGATTGAAGAATAAGGTCATTGATAAGGTCTGCCGTTTCCTGAGCCTCCGGCACTGAAGGCTTCACCATCAACGGACGGAAAGGTTTCAAAGGAACATCGTGCGGAGGAGTACAATCCAACTCTTTATTACCGCCTTTGATCACCAGCAGATGTCGATACTGAACTCCCGTATGAAAACGTACGCGATCATTTCCCAATTTCTCTTGCAGATACTGAATCAGCACATCTGCCTCCTCTGTAGATATATGTCCGGAAGAGTGATTCTTCAGAATCTCTCCTTCCACACAAATCAGATTACAACGCATTGCCATCTCTCCCGGTTTTAAGTCTACGCCGATACTGGCAGCTTCGAGCGGTCCGCGTCCCTCGTATACTTTCGGAAGATTATACCCCAACACAGACATATTGGCAACCTCACTACCCGGATGGAAACCTTCGGCAACGGTAATCAAACGACCATTGCGCCCCATGCGGGCTAATTTATCCATATAAGGCGTCTTCGCATATTGCAGGAGCGTCTTGTCCCCTAATGACTTCACTGGCCAGTCGGCCATTCCGTCTCCCAATATAATAATATGCTTCACTTTTTTAGAAATTAAGAATGAAGAATGATGAATGAAGAATTGTCTGTGCCATTATGCTGCATAGTAATTCTTCATTCTTCATTTTTAGTTCTTCATTTAAATTAAACGTTGGCGATACTCATAATGTCAGCGAATACTCCGGCAGCCGTTACTCCGGCACCGGCGCCGTATCCTTGAATCATCATCGGATATTCTTTATAGCGTTCCGTAGTCAGCAAGATGATGTTGTTGCTGCCTTCCAGTCCGTAGAAAGGATGGTTGGCACCCACTTCCTGAAGTCCGACAGAAGCTTTTCCGTCTTCCAGTTTGGCTACAAAACGCCAATGCTTATGTTCTTTCTCCAATACCTGACGACGGGCTTCAAAGTCTGCATCGAGACTCGGCACTCGTTTCCAGAAGTCATCCAGTGAACCTTCGAAGAAGTCGTTCGGAACGAAGAGATTCTTTTCTACGTCTTCCTGTTCAATGCGGTATCCGGCTTCACGCGCCAGAATCACCAGTTTACGGATCACGTCTTTTCCACTCAGGTCGATACGCGGGTCCGGTTCGGAATAACGTTCTTCCTGTGCCATCTTGATGGTGCGGCTGAAAGGAATGTCAGCGCTGATCTTATTAAAGATATAGTTCAATGTACCCGAAAGTACCGCTTCAATCTTCAGTATCTTGTCACCACTATGAATCAGGTCATTGATGGTGTTGATAATCGGAAGTCCTGCACCTACGTTTGTCTCAAACAGGTATTTCACACCACGTTGACGGGCAATCGTTTTCAGTTCGCGATAGTTTTCGTAAGCCGAAGATGCCGCGATCTTATTGGCTGCCACTACGGAAACATTGTGTTGCAGAAGGTCTTTGTAAAGCGATGCAATGTCAGGACTTGCCGTACAATCGACGAATACGGAATTGAAGATATTCATTCCGACTATTTCGTCACGGATGGTCTGCAGATTGCTGTCCTTACCTTTCACTTGCAGTTCTTCACGGAAATTAGCCAGGTCAAATCCCTCACGGCTGAACATTGCTTTCGCTGCATCGATGATACCTACGACATGCAATTTCAGTCCGTTCTCCACCATCAGTTTCTGCTGCTGGCAGCGGATCTGCTCTACCAGACTACCGCCAACCGTACCAATACCACAGATAAAGAGGTTCAATACCTGATATTCGGACAGGAAGAAGGAGTCATGGATAACGTTCAGAGATTTACGCAACGATTTGGAATCGACAACAAAAGAAATGTTGGTTTCCGAAGCTCCCTGCGCACAAGCGATAACATTGATACCATTACGTCCCAGCGTACCGAAAAGCTTACCTGCAATACCCGGTGTATGCTTCATATTCTCGCCAACGATAGCAACCGTAGCCAGATTTCTCTCTGCAAGGATCGGAGAAATCTCTCCCATCTCGATCTCTTTCGCAAATTCCTCGTTCAGCACTTCACAAGCCAGATCGGCATCAGCGTTACGAACACCGATAGAAGTACTGTTTTCGGATGAAGCCTGCGAAACGAGGAACACACTGATTCCATTCTTTGCCAAGGCCTTGAAGATGCGATAGTTTACGCCGATCACACCAACCATACCCAGTCCCTGAACCGTGATCAGACTCGTATCGTTGATAGAAGAAATACCTTTAATAGCCTTACTCTGCGGATTGGAAGTTTCTTGTTTAATAACAGTTCCTACTCCGTCGGGATTGAATGTATTCTTTATAATAATAGGAATATTCTTATGACATACCGGATAGATCGTCGGCGGATAAACCACTTTCGCACCAAAGTTGCAAAGTTCGGTTGCTTCTACATAGCTCAGTTCGGAAATAGTATAAGCAGTTGAAATCACACGCGGATCAGCAGTCATGAAGCCGTCCACATCCGTCCATATCTCCAGACTGTTAGCATCGAGCGCTGCGGCAATAATGGCAGCCGTATAATCCGAACCACCACGACCAAGGTTAGTTACATCTCCCGACACCTTATCCGAAGAAATAAATCCGGGCACCAACGATACTTTCGGAATGGAATGGAAAGTCTCTTTTACTAACTGATTAGTCAGGTCCGCATCGATCGTATGTTTGTTATGCTTCTTTTCAGTCTTGATAAAAGTACGTGAATCAAACCATTTTGCCCCATCAATCAGTTCAGCTACGATGATGGAAGAAAGACGCTCGCCATAGCTGACAATGGTATCCGACGTTTTCGGAGAAAGGTCTCTGATCAGGTAAATACCCTGAAAAATATCCTTCAACTCATTCAGCAATTCGCCAATCTGACGCTGCAATGCCACTTGCCCGGCTCCGGCAGGAATCACTTCCTTAATCATCTCTACATGACGATAGACAATTTCACGGAACTCACCTTCGTAAGCCGAATCTCCGGCTGCCGCCATCTTCGATGTATTAATCAGTTTGTCAGTGATGCCTCCCAATGCGGAAACAACTACAATTACCGGCTCGCTGGCCGACTCTACAATTCTCTTTACACTTAAAATGCTGTTCACGGAACCTACGGATGTTCCGCCGAATTTCATTACTTTCATGAAGATACATATTTAAATACAATCCCCTCGAGTATAGTTATTACAGGGTGATTGGTTGTTTACGAAAAAAATTAAAATTGAGTTTTGCCTACTTACACAGGCGTGAATCACGTAGATACACAAATACTATCCATTAACCCCAAAGGGTCATGGTACACATGGATGTGACTGTATGTGGATAGTACTTCATCATAGTCTCTGTTTCTACCATTGTTTTTGATAAGTGTCGCAAAAGTAATAATAAAAACGTTCAATCTATCACTTTTTTCGGTTTTTTTCTGATAAAAAGAACATCGCGTCTCTTTCCCAGCCGATAAAAGCCCTGCACTTTTATGACATTTTGCTATCTATATATCGTTTATATTATTATATTTGCAAAAACAACAGCATAAAACCAGCATATGACCCCGTTAAATACTTCCGTATTGTTAATATACACCGGTGGAACAATTGGAATGATTGAAAACACCGCAACAGGCGCATTGGAGAGCTTCAACTTCGAGCAACTCCAGAGACATGTCCCCGAATTGCAAAAATTCAACTTCCCGATTGACACTTATCAGTTTGATCCACCAATGGACTCTTCGGACATGGAACCTGATATGTGGAGAAAGCTGGTACGCATCATTCATGAGAACTACGACCGCTATCATGGATTCGTTATCCTGCATGGCACGGATACGATGGCTTATACTGCCTCAGCCTTGAGCTTTATGCTGGAAGGACTGGATAAACCGGTCATCCTCACAGGATCTCAGCTTCCGATAGGGGTACTCCGCACGGATGGAAAGGAAAATTTGATGACGAGTATCGAAATTGCCGCTGCACAAGATAAAGACGGGAAAGCAGTGGTTCCGGAAGTCTGTATCTTCTTCGAGAATCATCTGATGCGGGGGAATCGTACGACGAAAATGAATGCGGAAAACTTCAACGCATTCCGTTCATTCAACTATCCGGTACTGGCAGAAGCGGGTATTCACATTAAATACAATCATGTACATATCCATGTTAATAAGAGCAGTCAGGAATTAATGCCACATTATTTATTGGATACGAATATAGCCGTACTTAAACTATTTCCCGGTATTCAGGAGAACGTGATAGCCACGATTTTAGGAACGAAAGGTTTAAAGGCCGTCGTACTCGAAACATATGGCTCCGGCAATGCACCACGTAAAGAGTGGTTTATCCGCAGGCTCTGCCAAGCCAGCGCACAAGGGATTGTGATTGTAAATGTAACCCAGTGCAACGCCGGAATGGTGGAAATGGAACGTTACGAAACGGGATACCAGCTGTTGCAGGCAGGAGTTGTCTCCGGATATGACAGTACAACAGAATCAGCTGTAACCAAACTGATGTTCTTATTAGGACACGGATATGCACCGGATGAAGTCCGCGATCACATGAACCGGTCGATAGCGGGAGAGATCACTCTGTAAGCTTCATCTATTTCTATTAGGCAGGGATAACTTATTTCTAATAAATTATCCCTATTTTTGTACCCTACAAGAAGAAAGGAATCTCAATGGCAAAAGAAAAGACCGTATATGTATGCAGTAACTGCGGGCAGGATTCACCGAAGTGGGTGGGCAAGTGCCCGTCGTGCGGAGAATGGAATACGTATGTAGAAGAGATCGTACGGAAAGAACCGACCAACCGCCGACCGGTATCGGGCATCGAAACGCAGAAAGCAAAACCAATAATCCTTAGTGAGATAGAAGCGGATGATGAACCACGTATCAATATGCATGATGAAGAACTGAATCGTGTATTGGGCGGAGGACTTGTCCCCGGCTCTCTGGTTTTGATCGGTGGCGAACCGGGAATCGGAAAATCGACACTCGTCATGCAGACCGTATTGCGTATGCCGGACAAGAAGATTCTCTATGTATCCGGTGAAGAAAGCGCACGGCAGCTGAAACTGCGTGCCGACCGTCTTTCTGATGTTTCCAGCGACTGCTTCATCGTATGCGAAACTTCACTTGAACAGATCTATGTTCATATCAAGAACACAAATCCTGATTTAGTTATCATCGACTCCATACAGACTATTTCCACTGAAAATATAGAATCCTCTCCCGGAAGTATTGCCCAAGTAAGAGAATGTTCGGCATCGATTCTCCGTTTCGCAAAGGAAACACATACACCGGTCCTGCTCATCGGGCATATTAACAAGGAAGGCAGCATTGCAGGCCCAAAAGTGTTGGAGCATATTGTAGATACCGTTCTCCAATTTGAAGGAGACCAGCATTATATGTACCGCATTTTGCGAAGCATCAAAAACCGTTTCGGAAGTACTGCCGAACTGGGCATTTACGAAATGCGTCAGGACGGGTTACGCCAAGTCAGTAATCCTTCGGAACTGCTGTTAAGTCAGGATCATGAAGGCATGAGCGGAGTAGCTATTGCTTCGGCTATCGAAGGGGTACGCCCGTTCCTGATCGAGACACAGGCACTGGTAAGTTCCGCCGTTTATGGAAATCCCCAACGGTCGGCAACCGGATTCGATATACGAAGAATGAATATGCTGCTGGCTGTTCTTGAAAAGCGTGTCGGATTCAAGCTCGCACAGAAAGATGTATTTCTGAATATTGCCGGAGGATTGAAAGTGAACGATCCCGCTATCGACCTGGCAGTGATCAGCGCAATCCTATCTTCCAATATGGATGCCGCTATCGAACCGGAAGTTTGTATGGCGGGAGAAATAGGGCTGTCGGGAGAGATACGCCCCGTAAACCGAATAGAGCAACGCATCGGAGAAGCGGAAAAGTTAGGATTCAAACGATTCCTGCTTCCTAAATACAACCTGCAAGGGATTGATACCCAAAAACTAAAAATAGAATTAGTACCTGTCAGAAAGGTAGAAGAAGCATTCAGAGCACTCTTCGGATAAATCCGGATGGGCAACCAGCTGTTGGTTGCCCGTTCACAAACTAACAGGTACACATCAAATAATAGACTAATGACACAAGAATACCAACTCCGCATCCTCCCTGAAATCGCAGCAAACGAACAGCGACTGAAAGAATACATTTCGAAAGAAAAAGGTATCAATCTGCGCAATATCAACGCTACCCGAATACTGAAACGAAGTATCGATGCACGCCAGCGCACTATCTTCGTCAATCTAAAGGTGCGGGTATATATCAATGAGATGCCCAAAGAAGATGAATACGAACATACTATATATAATAATGTGGAGGGCAAACCTCAGATTATCGTAGTCGGTGCGGGTCCGGGCGGATTATTCGCTGCTTTACGCCTCATCGAACTCGGATTACGTCCGGTCATTGTGGAGCGGGGAAAAGATGTGCGCGAAAGAAAGAAAGATCTGGCGCAGATCAGCAGAGAGCATACCGTAGACCCGGAATCGAACTATAGCTTTGGTGAAGGAGGTGCAGGAGCGTATTCGGATGGTAAACTTTATACCCGCAGCAAAAAAAGAGGAAATGTAGACAAGATACTGAATGTATTCTGCCAGCACGGAGCTTCTACTTCAATATTAGCCGACGCTCATCCTCATATCGGCACAGATAAGCTTCCGCGTGTGATTGAAAATATGCGGAATACAATCATCGGGTGTGGAGGAGAAGTACATTTCCAGACCAGAATGGACGCACTGATCATTGAAAACGATGAAATCAAAGGTATTGAAACGAATACAGGAAAAGTCTTTCTCGGTCCTGTAATACTGGCAACCGGACATTCTGCAAGGGATGTATATCGCTGGCTGGCTGCCAATGGTGTTACGATGGAAGCCAAAGGAATCGCTGTCGGTGTCCGGCTGGAACATCCGGCAACGCTGATTGACCAGATACAATACCACAATAAGAATGGACGGGGTAAATACCTTCCTGCTGCCGAATACAGTTTTGTAACACAGGCAGAAGGAAGAGGAGTATATAGTTTCTGCATGTGTCCCGGTGGCTTTATTGTCCCTGCCGCCAGTGGACCGGAACAGGTGGTAGTCAACGGTATGTCTCCCTCCAACCGTGGTTCCCGCTGGAGTAATTCGGGAATGGTAGTAGAGATTCAGCCGGAAGACTTAATGAATGGAGAATGGAAAATGGAAAATGGAGAATTGGCTGCGCAACAGAAAGAGCGGCTATTGGCCGTTAACCCATTGCTGAGCAGTTCCCAACTCTCGGCTCTTCATGCTCAACTTACTCCCCTTCACTTTCAGGAGGAGTTGGAACGTCAATGCTGGTTGCAGGGGGGCAGACGCCAGACGGCGCCGGCACAACGCATGCTGGACTTTACCCGCAAGAAGTTAAGTTACGATTTACCGGAATCTTCATACAGTCCGGGATTGATTTCTTCTCCACTCCATTTCTGGATGCCGGAGTTTATCAGTAAACGGTTAGCTCTCGGTTTTCAGCAGTTCGGGCGTAGCAGTCATGGCTTCCTTACAAATGAAGCGGTCATGATCGGTGTAGAGACTCGTACTTCCTCACCTGTCCGCATCGTACGAGATAAGGAGACGTTACAGCATGTGACTGTCCGCGGGTTATTCCCCTGCGGAGAAGGTGCGGGATATGCAGGTGGAATTGTCTCGGCAGGAATAGATGGCGAACGATGTGCGGAAGCGGCAGCTAATTATATAAATCAATAATAAAAACTCTGTGATAAGATGAATAATAAACCCGAAATAGCTATTATTGAATCTAACACCCTTACTTGCCTTGGACTAAAAAGTATATTGGAAGAGATTATTCCAATGGCAACGATTCGTACCTTCCATAGTTTCAGTGAGCTGATAGATGATACCCCGGATATGTATGCTCATTATTTCATCTCAGCACAAATCTATGTTGAACACAATGCCTTCTTCCTTCCCCGAAAACGAAAAACAATTGTACTGGCCAGTGACAGTCCGCAATTCCAGTTATCGGGCGTGCCGGTACTCAATATTTATGAGCCAGAAGAAAAGCTTGTGAAAAGTCTGTTGAAACTTCATCAACATGCACACCACAACGGTTATCCAGTGAAAGACATGCCCCCGATTGCCCTGCCGGAAGCACATCAGGAAATCTTATCTGCCCGCGAAATAGAAGTACTTGTATTAATTACCAAAGGATTGATCAATAAAGAAATTGCTGACAAGTTGAACATCAGTCTGACTACTGTCATCACCCACAGGAAAAACATCACAGAAAAACTGGGAATCAAGTCGGTATCAGGACTGACTATCTATGCTGTAATGAATGGATACATAGAGGCTGACCGGATCTGATTTCTTAAAAAATAAGGCATAATCCTAATAAATGAGGATTGTCCATCTTATATATTTGCCGTTACTTTGCACCAGACAAATTAACTGCGAATGAAAACAAAGAATATGATGATTGCCCTCGCACTCCTAACAACAGGGACAGCATGGGCTGAAGATTTACCTAAAGATTCTCTAAAAGTAGTGGACATCGAAGAAGTAGTAGTGATTGCTGCTCCAAAAGAGAATCGTAAACTACGCGAGTTACCAACTGCCACAACACTGTTGTCACAACAAGACATGCAGGCAAATCAGGTACAATCTGTGAAAAACCTAACAGGTATTGTTCCTAACCTCTTCATTCCGGATTATGGTTCGAAGCTGACTACTTCTATTTATATTCGCGGAATCGGTTCACGTATCAATACCCCATCCGTAGGACTTTACGTAGATAACATCCCTTATATCGACAAGTCAGCTTTCGACTTCAATTATGCCGATATTGAACGTATTGACATACTTCGCGGTCCGCAAGGCACCCTCTATGGACGTAACACAATGGGAGGCCTCATCAAAGTACATACAAAATCACCTTTTACTTATCAAGGTACTGATATCCGAATGGGAGCTGCGACCTATAATAATTACAATGTTTCATTGACACATTATCACCGCATATCCGATCGCTTCGCTTTCTCTACCGGAGGATTTTACGAACATGCAGGCGGTTTCTTCGAAAATATGACGCGGAATAATGAAAAAGTAGACAAAAGTAATGCCGGAGGCGGACGCTTCCGTGGTATCTATATGCCAACATCAAACCTAAAAATCGACATGACACTAAACTATGAATACGGTGACCAAGGCGGTTATCCTTATGAATACACAGGTGTCACTCAAGGAGAAGAGACACGTCCGGAATACATTGGTAAAATAGCCAATAACGAGCGCAGCGGTTATCGGCGGGGATTACTTAATTCGGGAATAAATATAGAATACCAAGCCAGAAACTTTATTCTCAGCGCTGTCACTGGTTATCAGAACTTGAATGACCGTATGTTCCTCGATCAGGATTTCACAGAAAAAGACATCTATACATTGGAACAAAAACAAAGAGCAAATACCATTTCAGAAGAAATCACTTTCAAATCAAAGCCGGGAAATAATTGGCAATGGGCCACTGGAGTTTCCGGGTTTTATCAATGGCTGCATACTACAGGACCTGTACAATTCGGACAGGAGGGAGTCAGATCCGTCATAGAAGATAATGCCAATGAGCAATTCGAAAATATCACAGCCGGTAATCCCAGAGCGCCCAAGATGCATATGAACATCAATAACCAAGGATTAGCTGTAGGAGGTAGTTTTGATACACCAATTTTGAATGGAGCCATCTTCCATCAGTCCACATTTAATAATTTATTTATTAAAGGACTATCTGCAACAGTTGGTTTGAGACTGGATTATGAAAAGCTAAAGATGGACTATAACTCAGTTTCCGATCCTCTTAACTTTGATTTCTCTATCACAATGCCCGGTGCCCCTAAACCCTTCCTTACTTGCGAAGGATTGGAAGGAAATGCATCTTTCATAGGGAAAGAATCTACAGATTACCTTCAGCTACTTCCTAAATTTGCCTTACAATATGAATGGACGAAAGGAAATAGTGTTTACACAACCGTATCCAAAGGATATCGTTCAGGAGGTTATAATATACAGATGTTCTCCGATTTGGCAAAGGGAGGCTTAATGAATTCAGCAATTGAGGCATTGGCAGCCGACCCCAAACTAAGTGCGATGGCAGCAACAATAGAGAGCCAAAAGAAAGAACTCCCCCAAGTGAGTAAAGCTACCCAATACAAACCCGAATACTCCTGGAACTACGAGCTAGGCAGTCACCTCACCTTATGGGAAGGAAAACTTTGGGCAGACCTCGCTGTGTTCTACATGGATACACGCGACCAGCAAATCTCTCAATTTGCGGCAAGCGGCCTGGGACGTATCACGATCAATGCCGGTAAAAGCCGTAGCTACGGTGCAGAAGCATCTCTCCGTGCCAGCCTGACAAACGAACTCAGCCTGAACGCAAGCTATGGATATACGTATGCCACCTTTACCGATTATATTGTCAATGAAGAAGATAAAGATGGCAACCTGACTGTGAAAGCAGACTATAACGGCAAATACGTCCCCTTCGTCCCCAAGCACACACTAAATATCGGAGGAGAATACGCCATCACCTGCAAGCCCCGTTCTATCTTTGACCGGGTGGTTTTCCAAGCAAACTATAACGCAGCCGGACGTATCTACTGGACCGAACAGAACGATGTCAGCCAAGCCTTCTACGGTACCCTCAACTGGCGTGCAAACCTGGAAATAGGAGACGCAATGATCAGTTTCTGGGCACGTAACTTCCTGGACAAAGACTATGCAGCCTTCTACTTTGAGACGATGAACAAAGGATTCATGCAGAAAGGACGTCCCGCACAATTCGGCATAGATCTCCGTTGCCGGTTCTAAGGTCTGATAACCAAGTCAACTATTGATATACTCCTTTGGAGACATACCAGCACAGCGCTTAAAGAACTTCCCGAAGAAAGATTGATTCGAGAAGTTCAGCTGTTCGCTGATCTGCTGAATAGTCAGTCTGCCTGATTTTAATAACGTCTTGGCTTCCAGTATTACATAAGCATCGATCCATTCTCCTGCCAGTTGCTGACTGATCTTATAAATGACAGTAGAAAGGTACTTGGGAGAAATACACAACAAGTCCGCATAGAACTTCACACTCCGTTCCTTCCGATAATGTTTTTCCACTTCACCAATAAAACGCTGAAAGATTTCCTCTTGACGTGTATGCGAATACTTTGACCGTGACTCTTCTTCCTTCAGCACTATAGGCAGCATTCTATAATACAATATCTGTACATAAGATTGCAGCATCGGAATCCTGTAAGGATGGTCCAGCTCCTGCAAAGTCGCTTTAATGGAGTGATAGACCCCAACAAACGCCATTACTTCCTTTTCCTCTAAAACAAAGCAATGTCTACTCTGCAAACACTTATAAAAAGACATTACCTGAGTCGTCTTTTCGGTGACAGGCATAAAATTGGTCCGGGTAGCTATCATAAATCCCCGAAAATCATTACTAATAGAAAGTACCTCAAAAATCATCCCTGTGATTATAACACAAAACATGTCCGGACGCAACCTGTATTCTTTCAAAGAAATCCGTACATGCAGTTCTCCTTGCAAACAAAACAGTACCACAGACATTCCCGCCTGAACAGGAAAATTGTTTTGAGGCAACTGCTCCAAAGGTTCGGAGAAAGGGATTTCCATATTATCCGATAACACTATCTCCCCTTTTATAAAAGAAACCATATCCATTTCTGTCAGATGAGAAATATCAAGCAAAAAGATATTATGACCCATATTTTACTAAATTATTAGAGAATTTGACAGCAAATGTAATCGATCCGAAACATAAAACGAGTATAATTCGACCTATTGACCAAAACGTTAGACCTTTTGACCTTGAGCCGGTATTTAATCGGGAGGAAGTACGACCATATAGTACCGGGAAAGACGGAAGTACGACGAAATGAATCAAGACATGTAGTTCCAATCCCAGTTTCAACCGTTGGAACAAAGTGTTTCATGCTTTGAAACAAGATGTTTCATGCCTTGAAACAAAGTGTTTCGTACGGTGAAACAAAGTGTTTCAAGCATTTGAAACTGCTTGAAACAACTTATGTCCTGATTATTCGAAGCTATAATCCTTGATAGGAGGACGATTCATCCTTTATCAAAGAGCAAGTATCCTTTGATAGGCAATACGCTCTGTTCTGTTTTTTACATAAATAATGCCGCAACGCTGAAAGCCGTGTTTCGTCAGAATGTGCTGCATGACTTTATTATCGCGGTGTGTATCCACCCGGATATTTCCGGAATGTTCAAAGCACCAGTTCAGACAGGCATCCGATACACCTTTCCTTTTGCCACCGGTAGCCATCCGGTGAATGACTCCGTAGGGTTCATCATTGAGCCATTCACCTTCGTAGATATGCTGATAAGTAGGATCTTCGCCCAATATAAAGCAGAAAGTCCCAAGTATCTCTCCCTGCTCGTCCGTGCAGACAAAGCTATGACCGTCTTCTATCTCCTGACGGATGAATGATTCGGACGGATAACCGTCAATCCATTGAGTTGCATTCCCATTGGCACGCATGAAAGCACGGGCATTATCATAAATCTCCATCACCAAAGGGAGATCTTTCAGTTCGGTAAGTCTGATTTCCATCATTCAGAAGTATTATTCGAAAATGAAACAAGATATAAAGAAAATTATTCATTAATTGCACCGCAATGGGGACAAACACCTTTTTCTTTCAGCTTCTCCCCGCAATGTCCGCAACGATATTTATAGCCGATATTCCGGTGTACTTTCTTCGCAAACACCCAGATAAAGAGTGCGAGGAACAAATAGCCAATATAAATATGCGTCATCAGAATAAAGAAGAAATAGCAGAAAATACAACTGGACATCAGCCCCAACAAATAAAAGACCGCAGCTGCGGGAGTCAACTGCCGGAACAGATCATCGAGCACAGCCAAAGTGACAACCAGAAACAACCAGATGCTCAGCAAAAAGACTGAAAGAATAAAAGGAACTTTAAAGGGGGATAAAGTGGGATTGAAATAGAAATGTTCCCACGTATCCGGTACAAAAACTTGCATGGATTCGTAAATCGTCGCACTGAAAGCCATCAGCAGACAGAGAAACAACGGATAGACACTGTCAATATCATTAAAGTAGACCAACTGCAACTGCTTCCGGCGGAAAGCACGAAACAGATAGACTCCGACAAACAACGCGAAGATGACCATGAAATAAGAAGCATGCGTATTGCTGAAAAAATGGATTGCCTGCGAAATACTGTCCGTAGGTACAAACGATTCTTTCAGCTCTGCTTCACGTATCCATCCCTGCTCCTCTTGTGTGTGTGCCAGCTTCACCCAGACACTGTCCACACTGTCAGCAGGATGGATGGCAAACTCGGCAACAACCACCCGGTCTCCTTTATACAATGCAATGTATGTATCCTTTATGGGGAGACATTCCATCGTTACAGAATCGGTGATTACTTCCAGATTGGTATTCCATGTATAATGCCGGTCATAAAGATAGTTCAGAGAGTCTTTCGTCTTCTCCGACAACTCCTCGGAAGTAAGATCGGGGCGCCTATAATGACAGGATGAAAAAAGCAGCAAACTCAACAACAACCCCACGACAGAACAGCACAAAGCAGTACGGAGCTTTTCTCTGCCGAAAAGAAACTCCGTAAAATTCCGTATATCTCTGTCGGGGAATCGTTTCATTGTGCCGCTTTTACTTTCATTTGACAGTTCTTGCAATCGAATTCAAGACGGAAACGCTTTCCGTCATTCGACACCAGATAGTAAGGCTCCTTATAGGGCGAGCGCACTCGCTGATGGATAGGACACCAGCCCATGCTATAACGCAAACAATGTTTGCAGAACATCAGCACGGCATCTTCCACCCGTTCCTTTTCATAAGCCTCGGCTACTTGCTGCACTCCATGTTCCCGATAAAAAGAAGCGGCACGGGCATTCATCACGTTTCCTAAATAAGTGAGGGTAGTCTGCGGGAAGGCATGGGCAGTCGGCTTCCAGACAGCCAGTTCCTGACGGTAATTGATTCGCCGGGCAGCAATCAGTTTTTCTATCGCCTGACGGCGGAAGTCCGCCAATACGGAAGCAGGCAGAAACCAGTTCTCCGAAAAAGAGACTTCGATCTTGCTCGCTTCGAAGGGCGTGTTTCCTAATTTAGAAAGCTGTGTCTTCAGGTTATCTGTCTGCGGAGTACGAGCCAGTTCTTTCTCACGGGGCAGAGCAAGCGTAACGCTGTTGTCATCTTCATCCGTCAGCGTCAGAGAGAAACCGAAGTTGTTGTCTGTCAGCAGTATGCTCACAGCCATCTTCCGCTCGGCTGATTTACGGGAAAGGATACGTTCAAACTCCTGGTCGAAGTTGCGGTAGAGCTTGGTACGGGGTTTGATGCGAGGCATTTCTTGGGGATAGAGCTTGTTTCCGTCCACCCGGTTGACCCGGAATCCCTGCAAGCGTCCTTGCTCGTCAATATAGCAGACACCGTCTCCGTTATTAAATGATTTCAGTCCGGCAACAGTCAGAAAGTTGCCGCGTGCTTCTTTCATTGTACCCATTTCCTCTCCCAACGATTTCGGAGTATCGAACGAAAAGATATCCTCACTACGTCCATGCAGGAAGTAATGAGTAAATCCACGGCTGAAACTCTTGTCCAACTGTGGTTTGAACTCGAAACTGCAAGTACCGGAAGAGGCACGCACATATTCCGGTCGGCGGGCAATGATGGCATCCAGCTTCTGACGATAAGCAGCGGTGACATTCTTCACATAAGACACATCTTTCAGACGGCCCTCTATCTTGAATGATGATGCGCCGGCATCCAGCAGTTGTTCCAGTTCGTCACTCTGGTTCATATCTTTCAGAGAGAGCAAGTGCTTGTCTTTCACCATCACTTTCCCGTCCGAATCGACAAGACTGAAAGGCAGCCGACAGAACTGAGCACATTCTCCCCGGTTCGCACTGCGTCCGAAACAAGCCTGACTAACGTAACACTGACCGCTATAGCTTACACAAAGCGCACCATGTACAAATACTTCCAACGGAACTTCGGGACAGGTCTCATGTATCTTCTTTATTTCACGAATCGACAGCTCCCGCGCCAGAACCACCTGACGGAAACCTGCTTCCCAAAGGAATTTCACCTTCTCCGGTGTGCGATTGTCCATCTGTGTACTGGCATGGAGAGGAATCGGAGGAAGATTCAGTTTCGTAATTCCCATATCCTGCACAATCAGAGCATCCACACCTATCCGATACAGGGCATGAATCATCTCTTCCGTCTCTTTCAGTTCCTCTTCTTTCAGAATCGTATTGACGGTGACATAGATACGGGCATTATACAAATGAGCATGTTTCACCAATGCTTCAATATCTTCCAGAGAATTCACAGCTGCTGCACGGGCACCAAACTTAGGTGCACCGATATACACGGCATCTGCTCCATGATTGATAGCCTCGATACCACATTCCAGATTCTTCGCCGGAGCGAGAAGTTCTATTTTACGCTGCCTGATCATTCAATATCATTAATGTTGTAAGGTGTTTCCTGATAAACAAAGTAGTTCAGCCAGTTGGAGAACAAGAGGTTAGCGTGAGCACGCCAACGTACCAGCGGACCTTTCTCAGGATCATCATCTACGTAATAGTTACGAGGAATTTCTATCGGCAAGCCTTTATCCAGATCCCGACGATATTCCGTATCCAAGGTATAAGGAGAATATTCAGAATGTCCGGTCACGAAGAACTCACGTCCGCCACGTGCCATAGCCATATAAACGCCCGCATCTTTCGATTCGGAAAGTAATGTCAGTTCGGGAACTTTCAGGATATCCTCCCTGCGTACTTCCGTATGACGGCTATGCGGCACATAAAAGCAATCGTCGAACCCACGGAAGATAGAATGGAAAGGCTGCAGCACCCGATGTTCAAAGATGCCGAACATTTTCTGATCTAACGGATACTTGGGCACACCATAATGATGATACAGCCCGGCCTGTGCAGCCCAGCATATATATAAAGTAGATGTCACGTGCGTACGTGCCCAATCAAATATCTCGGTAATCTCATCCCAATAAGTCACCTCCTCGAAGTCCATCTGTTCCACAGGAGCACCGGTGATGATCATGCCGTCGTATTTCTCGTTACGCATTTGCTCAAAGTCTGTGTAGAACGTCTGCATATGTTCTATCGGCGTGTTCTTGGAAGTATGACTCTTGATCTTCATAAACGAGATTTCTACCTGAAGAGGCGTATTGGAGAGCAACCGCACCAAATCCGTTTCCGTTGTTATTTTCAACGGCATCAGGTTCAGAATCACAATCCGCAACGGACGAATATCCTGCTGCGTAGCACGCGAAGTATCAATTACGAAAATATTCTCTTCCTTCAATAATTCTATTGCAGGGAGCTTATCGGGTAAATTTAAAGGCATAATCGCTATATATTAGTAATTTGGCTGCAAAAATACGAAAAATATAGCATATATTAGGGAGGTTGCTTATTTAGAAGACGTACAAATTAAGTCAATTTAATCAAAGAAGCATACCAAGTAATGAATAAAAGCTTTATTTTTGCCGAACGAATTAGTACTAATAATTTAAATCTTAAAAAAATGGCTTACGTAATTAGTGACGATTGTATTGCTTGCGGAACTTGTATCGACGAGTGTCCGGTAGAAGCTATCTCTGAAGGTGATATCTATTCTATCAACCCGGATGTATGTACTGACTGTGGAACTTGCGCAGACGTTTGCCCGTCTGAAGCTATTCACCCGGCTGAATAATACAATCTACAAAAGAGTATAGGCTGCTTTCTATGGAAGCAGCCTTTTTTATTTTATTCCTTCGGACAAAAGGAAAAACACATAAAAAAACGGCAGACTATTTCCTGAAAAGAAAAAAGTCTACCGTTCTTATTATATAAGATTGCTTACTTCAATTTAGCCAATGCTTCTTTGATTCGGCGAATAGCTTCTGCAATATTTTCATCGCTTGTAGCATAGCTCATACGAATGCATTCGGGAGCACCAAAAGAAGCGCCGCCTACACAAGCTACATGAGCTTCTTCGAGCAGATACATCGCCAGGTCATCCGAATCTTCAATCTTACGTTCACCATTACTCTTTCCGAAGAAGTAGCTACATTTCGGGAACAGATAGAAAGCACCCTGCGGTACGTTCACCTCGAATCCCGGAACCTCTTTCGCCAACTTCACAATCAGGTCGCGACGACGTTCAAATGCTTTCTGCATTTCTTTCACCGGTTCCTGTGTACCTGTATATGCAGCTTCAGCAGCTTTCTGGGATACAGAACAAGGACCCGAAGTGTACTGACCCTGCAACTTATTGCAAGCTTTCACAATCCATTCCGGACCGGCGATAAAACCAATTCTCCATCCAGTCATGGCATACGCCTTAGATACACCGTTCACAATCACTGTACGTTCCTTCATTTCCGGGAACTGAGCGATACTTTGATGTGCACCGATATAATTAATATGTTCGTAAATTTCGTCGGCAATAACCACTACTTGCGGATACTTGGCCAATACGGCTGCCAATCCAGCCAGTTCTTCTTTACTATAAACCGAACCTGTCGGGTTAGACGGAGAACAAAGAATCAAAGCTTTGGTTTTCGGAGTAATAGCAGCTTCCAGTTGTTCCGGAGTAATCTTGAAATCTTGTTCAATACCGGCAGAAACGATAACAGGAGTACCTTCTGCCATCTTCACCATTTCCGGATAGCTTACCCAGTAAGGGGCCGGTACGATCACTTCATCACCCGGATTTACCAAAACCAGGATAGTATTGCAAACAGATTGTTTGGCACCATTCGCACAAGAAATCTGAGCGGCAGTATATTCAAGACCGTTCTCTTTTTTCAGCTTCTCAACAATCGCATTGCGTAAAGCCGGATAACCCGGTACCGGAGAGTAGCGAGAAAAGTTATCATCAATGGCTTTTTTCGCAGCTTCTTTGATGTGATCAGGAGTATTAAAATCCGGTTCTCCTACACTTAGGTTAATAACATCAACACCCTGCGCTTTGAGTTCATTGCTCTTTTGCGACATGGCAAGTGTCGCCGATGGCGACAAGCTGTTCAAACGATCTGATAATTGATTCATTTTGTATCTATTTTATTGTTGTTGAGTGAAAATCGTTGCAAAATAAGCGATAATATTCGATATATGAAAACAAAATGGCATTTTACTTATTAAAATGTAAAGTATGCCCCATTCTTTCCTTCTTTGTTCTCAGGTATCGCTCATTGTAGGGGTTAGGAACTGTTTCAACAGGTACATTTTCCACAATCTCCAGTCCATAGGCTTCGAGTCCTACACGTTTCACCGGATTATTTGTCAAAAGTTTCATTTTGTGCACTCCCAGTTCACGAAGAATCTGAGCTCCTACTCCATAGTCACGCTCATCCGCCAGGTGTCCCAGACAAACATTGGCATCCACAGTATCCATTCCGTCTTCCTGAAGTTTATATGCTTTCATTTTCTCCATCAAGCCGATACCACGACCTTCCTGATTCAGATAAACAACCACACCTTTTCCCGCTGCATCTATCATTTCCATCGCTTTATGCAACTGTTCGCCACAGTCACAACGTCTGGAACCAAAGATATCACCGGTAGCACAAGAAGAATGCACACGCACCAAGATCGGTTCGTCCTCATTCCAAGTTCCCTTGAATAAAGCAACATGTTCCAAACCATTTGATTTCTGACGGAAAGGAATCAGACGGAACATACCATGTTCGGTCGGCATATTTACCTCAACACCTTTTTCTACAATCGATTCCTGTTTCAAACGATAAGCAATCAAATCATGAATGGAAATCAGTTTCAATCCATGTTCATCAGCCATTGCACGAAGTTCCGGCAGACGTGCCATTGTACCGTCATCGCTCATTATTTCCATCAAAGCACCTGCGGGGTAAAGTCCGGCAAGACGTGCCATGTCAATGGTAGCTTCCGTATGTCCGGCACGACGCAGCACTCCTTTTTCCTGTGCATACAACGGATTGATATGTCCGGGACGTCCAAAAGTGGCCGGTGTAGAAGCCGGGTCAGCCAATGCCAGGATAGTGGCAGCACGATCGGAAGCAGAAACTCCGGTACTGCAACCTTCCAGCTTATCGATTGTCACTGTAAAAGGAGTACCCAATACAGAAGTATTATCACTGACCTGATGCGGCAAATCCAGTTCTTTACAACGAGACACAGTGACAGGAGCACAAAGTACACCACGCGCATGTTTTAACATGAAATTAACTTTCTCAGGAGTTATCTTTTCGGCAGCTATGATTAAATCACCCTCATTCTCACGATCTTCATCATCCACTACAATGACAAACTTGCCTTCTTTGAAATCAGCAATCGCATCTTCTATTCTATCCATTTTAATCTCTTCCATAACACTTATTTATTAATATTCTGTATGATGAATTGAACTTGTTCATTGTTTTTTATGATCCGCTCCATATCCTTAGCCAGACGAACACGGAATGCCCAGATACGGAAATAGAAAAATAGTCCGACAGGGAAAATAACCCCGGCAGCCAGATTCAGCCAATATATATGAAACGGGCGTATATGAGCAGAAACGGAAATAACCGGATAATTGTTTAATGTATTCAACAAAGTCACAGACTTCGTATTGGACATCTCTTCTATCAGTGTTTCCAACTTTTCATTGATATACATCACCTCATCGTCCTTCTCACCCGACATCCACAATTTAAAATAATTCGGAGCTTTCATCAAGCGGTTTTTAGCCACATACTCTTTACATTTATCAGTAAGCACCTGCAAGTCAACCGGTATACGATTATAATCCGGATCATGAATCACAACTTCTTTCTTAAATAGATGGCGTACGTTACGAATACCGACAATCTTCTTAAACCAGTTGATATATGCATCGGCATTGAGCACTACAGAGTCTTTATTTGATTTATAAGTCAGGAAAGCACCCAACGGGGCAAGCACAGCGCTACTGGTCCACACTCCCATCCATACGACCCATCTGCCGTCACGCGCCATTTTATAGCCCGTATTATCTATAATATAATAAATGATGAAAACCATTACCGAAACGATAACCGGCATCCCCAGTCCACCTTTACGGATAATTCCGCCTAATGGAGCACCAATGAAGAAGAACAACAGACAAGAAAGCGAAATAGTGATCTTTTTATGCCATTCTATCTCATGCTTCCTCATACTATAATCATGGCTACCCATTGTGTAGCTTTTAAAGTTTATATCGCTGCTCAGATTTTCCGCACGGCTTGTAGCAGCTGAAATGATCTTCTGCTTTTGCATCAAAGGAGCTACCTCATAAAGACTATCGATATTATATTCAGTAATATTCGCCTCCATGATCTTAACCGTGTCCTCTTTTGTCAGCCCATAAGTTGTACGGAAATTCCCCTCCGAAACCTCCCGGTAATATTGTCTTCCGATACTATCTCCCACCATTTTCATAGAGTCGATAGAAGCTTGCAGCATTGACATATCCTTGGCAGCGGATGTATTACTCATAATACTGGCATCTGCCATATTGAAGTCTGAGTCAAACTCAATAATCGTATGTTTTTCCCTGAATTCTTCACGACGATACGGCACATTCTGAGATTTCATATTCTGTGCTCTCAGGTTTTCAAACAAATCTCCACTATATAAATGCAGCCAGAGATGCTGTTTATCAGCAGTCATCTCCATTCGTCCGGAATCGGCATAAATAATATGTGCGTTCTCAAATCCGTCTTTCAGATTATAAATCATCACATCATACATCATACCTGTTTTTCGGTTCTTCTTAGCTATTTTCAGATTATAATCCGGTATTTCCGAATAAAACACTCCCTCCGGGATATCCAATTCCGGAGACTTTTGTTTCATCGAAATAATCAGTGTGTATAGCTTAGTCTGGGCGATAGGTCCCACGACGTTCTGGAAATAAAAAGAGACAGCAACCAAACCACAGACAAAGAAAGCCAGCGGGCGCATAATTTTAAGCAAAGAAATACCCGCAGCTTTCATTGCAAGTAACTCATAACGTTCGCCAAAGTTGCCGAAAGTTATTAAGGAAGCCAGCAATATTGCCAACGGCAACGATATCGGCACCAATGTCAATGCGGAATAAAAGAAGAATTGAGCTATCACACTCATATCCAGCCCCTTTCCAACTAATTCGTCTACATATCTCCACAAAAACTGCATCATGAAGATGAAGAGACAGATGAAGAATGTACCTACAAAGAGCATCAGGAAGCTCTTTACGATAAATATATCTAATTTCTTTATGCGTAGCATCTTAATAGGTTCGTGCAATTAAGACGCAAAATTAGCACAAAAAAAGTAGCATAGAAAATTTTTAGTTGAAAGTTAACTAAAAACCACACGTTCTTCTCAATTTCGCCACTTGTGACTCCCACAATTCTTTCATATCATCTACTTCGTCCGCCTCTGCGAAATCTGTAATTTCTAATACATAATCACTTGTCAGCTCATTATAAGTCATTTTGATCTCAAAATAATCGCGCTCGTTTTCATCATCCTGCCAACGGAACCGGATAAATGAGAAAGAACGGATTGCAATAATTTCGGCACTTCTCTGTTCCGTCTTCCCCCAATGGAATTCTACGACTTTATCATCAGATATTACTTTATCAGCAAACCAGTCCTCCAACCCGGTCGGTGTGCTAATAGCTGCCCAAAGAATATTTTTAGATGTTGCATTCAACAAATACTCCAAATGAATCTTTTCTTTTTTCATAGCAATTTCGAATTGTTTTTACGTGTGCCAAGATAGATACTTTTTTCTAATTATGTGGCATAAATCAGACACTTTATTTAAAACTTATTTCTTTTCAAGGCCTCAAACTCCCTATTTATAGGAAAAACAGAACCTCGTTCTAAAGAAAAAACACAAAAAAGTTATGAATTGTTTTGGAGATTACAGAAAAACATCTATCTTTGCACCCGCAATCGAGAAACGATGGCGGGATAGCTCAGCTGGTTAGAGCGCATGATTCATAATCATGAGGTCCCCGGTTCAATCCCGGGTCCCGCTACTTGATAAGAATAAGGCATTTGGGAGGCTTCCACTTCTGGGTGCCTTTTTCTTTTTTACATCAATTGGTAGCAGGTGACGCTATAGGTGACGCTAATTAACGAATAAGCCCCCGAAAGCTATCCATAAAGCTTCCGGGGGCTATTCTATTTTACACTTTTATTCCCATTCGATAGTCGCATTAGGCTTCGGCGACATATCATAGCAAACACGATTTACATTCTTCACTTCTTTCAGAATACGGTCTGTGATTTTCATCAGAATAGGCCAATCTACCGGTTCAATAGTAGCTGTCATGGCATCCACCGTATTGACGGCACGAATAATTACCGGCCAGTCGAAAGAACGGGCGTTATCACGTACACCAACAGATTTAAAATCGGGTACTACAGTAAAGTATTGCCATACTTTTTTATCCAATCCGGCAATCTGGAATTCCTCACGTAAAATTGCGTCAGATTCACGTACTGCTTCTAAACGATCACGTGTAATTGCTCCCAGACAACGTACACCTAAACCGGGACCGGGGAAAGGCTGACGGTAAACCATCTCATAAGGCAAGCCCAACTCCAGACCACAAGCACGAACTTCATCCTTAAACAACTGGCGTAAAGGTTCTACAAGCTGGAATTTAAGATCTTCGGGCAGACCGCCTACATTATGATGAGATTTCACCATTTTAGCAGTCTTCGTTCCACTCTCCACAATATCCGGATAAATAGTACCCTGACCCAAGAAATCAATACCGTCCAGTTTACGTGCCTCCTCTTCGAACACACGAATAAACTCTCCACCGATAATCTTGCGCTTTTGTTCCGGATCTTCCACGCCTGCCAGTTTATCCAGGAAACGATCTGTTACATCTACATAAATAAGATTGGCTTTTAACTGGTTACTGAACACCTCGACAACGTCTTCAGACTCACCTTTACGCATCAAACCATGATTAACGTGCACACATACCAAATTGTCACCGATCGCTTTCAGAAGCAAAGCAGCTACCACAGAACTGTCAACTCCACCCGACAATGCCAGCAATACTTTCTTATCGCCCACCTGACGCTTAACCAGTTCGATCTGATCATTGACAAAGTTTGCCATGTTCCAATTAGCTTCAGCTTGACAAGTATCGAATACGAAAGACTTTACAGCAGCTTTAATAGCCTCGATATCATCTGTAAATGCCGGAAGCTTCACTGCACAAGTTGCTTTATCGTGACCGGCAGCCATGACAGGGATACCCATTGTATAAATCGCCGGATCTACGTCAATAGCAACGCCGTCAATCACATTGTTAGGTCCACCATTGATAATAATACCCTTTACGTTGGGCAATGCTTTCAGTTCTTCCACTGTGATATCGTGAGGATAAATCTCACTATAAACTCCTAATGCACGGATGGCGCGAGCCAATACCGTATTCTCGTGACTACCCAAGTCAAGGATAACAATCATGTCCTGTTTCATCTGATTCTGGTTCTTTTAAGTTATTATATTGTATAAATTTGACTTTACCTTCAATTAGTCTGCAAATATAAAGATTTTAAAAGACGCTGCAATGTCTTGATTCCCAAAGTTTCATTTCAAATTCAGCCGAATGCCACATTTCTTTATCGCAACAACAGAATCCGGACTCTTTCCGAACACTTCTTTTTATGCCTTCAGCCGCATCACAAAGCGACTTCCTTTACCCAATTCACTTTCTACCGTCAGTGTACCACCATGTGCTTCCACAAAGTCTCTCGAAATAGACAGCCCAAGTCCGCTTCCCTGAACTTTGGTGCCGGGAACACGGAAGTAACGGTCGAAAATACTCTTGTGATAACGGGGATCAATACCTTTGCCAAAATCCTGAACGTATAGTTCGATCATCTCCCCTTCCTGTTTGGCACCAATTACGACACGACCGTTTTCTTTCGAATAACGGATTGCATTACTCAGCAAATTAGTCAATACCCAGGCTATTTTTTCACTGTCTACAAAGAGTTTACCGATTTTCTCTTCCGGATATTCCACTTCGATCTGAATATTAAACTTATCCGCTTGCACCTGATTAGCCTTGATGGCATATTCCATCAGTTCAATAGGCTTCGTTATCTTTGGCATCAATTGCAGTTTGCCAGCCTCTACCTGGGTCATATTCAGCAATTCCCCCGTAATGCTCAACAGACGTTCACTGTTCTCCTTAATACTTTTGGACAATTGTTCCTGTTCATCATTCAGCGCACCGACACGCTTATCCTCCAAGAGTTGCAAGCTCATCATTATAGCGGCAATCGGAGTTTTTAATTCATGCGAAATAGTAGAGATAAATGTAGTCTTGGCAGAATCCAGTTCTTTGAACTCCGTTATATTCTTCAGCAGAATGACATCCCCTAATTTACCTGGTTCATCCTTTCCGGCTTCCGTATTAATGATGGGGATATAGGAAGCCTTGAAATAGCTTTCTTTATCATCGGCATATATTTTTAGCGGCTCTTTCTGATCGCCTGGTGTCACCAGTTCACGAATCAGCCGGCGGAGCAGATCATTCTTCAAAGACAATTCTTCTGCCGATTTACGTATGACATTTTCTCTTTTCAGATTGAGCACATTCAATGCTTTATCATTAATAAACAAAATCTCACGGTCCATATTCAGGCCGATAATCGGATCATCGATACTATTCACGATAGCCTCAATAAATTTCTTGGCAGAAAGAATGTCCGCTAAAGTGCTTGCCCGATATTCTGTCAGACGCTCCGCCATGCGGTTAAAGCTTTCGGCAACTTCCCGAAACTCCTGATTATTTCTCATATCCAACCGTTCTTCGTAGTTATGATTGGCTATTTCAAGAATCCCTTGTTTCAGTTCTTTAATAGGCTTACTAATCGTGCGGGGCAACCAATATAATAATGTCAATCCGGTCAATATACAAATACCGCCTGTAACGGAAATCCACAACAGAGCACGCTCCAAGGCAGGCATAGCAGCAGGGCTGTCGGGCTCTGTGGCAGTCAGCAACTGAAGATTCACAACAGAAAGCGTCACTAATAAAATAATCATTCCCGCTAGCATCCCGATGCCGAGAATCAGTTTGGTTTTAATATTCATATCGTTCATACGGTTAATATTATGCAAGTATAATCAAATCTACATTAGCTTGTGACAAATTATTTAAAAACTTTCTATATCCAAGTATAGAGCAGATAGCACGAGGAAATCTCAGATTAGGAATTCCCATACAAACAGACGATATCTGTTTTTCCTGACAAACTTTGACAATACTCCCCAAAATATCCTTCGACTGTACCTGAACGACCTCCCCTCCCAGTTCTGCCACCAGTTTAAAATGATTCAACAGATAACGCTGACTAGCCAAATCAATCCTGTCCATACTCTCTTTCGGTGTCTGCACATAAAGAGCGACAAAAGTCGTATTATACCGTGTTGCCAGACGTGCCGCTTTCCTGATAATCCTTCTGGGTGTCTTCTCATGACTACTGATACAAGCCATAAATTTCTCATGCCTGATGCCGACTGCAACACCCATCACCACTTCGTTCTCCACTTTCTTCTCCACCCGAAGCGCCACTTCTTTCAGGGCCAGTTCGCGCAATTGAAGAATATTCTCGGTCCGGAAGAAATTATCCAATGCCGTCTGAATCTTTTCCGGACGGTATATCTTTCCTGCTTTCAGACGTGAGATCAACTCTTCCGCTGTCAGGTCAATATTCACAACCTCGTCTGCTTCCTGAAGCACACTGTCCGGGACCCGTTCTTTCACTTCAATTCCCGTGATCTCCTGTACTTCTTCATTCACACTTTCAATATGCTGGATATTGATAGCAGAAATCACATTAATCCCCTCATCCAACAGAGTCATCACATCCTGCCAACGCTTCTCATTCAGACTGCCTTCCACATTGGTATGTGCCAGTTCGTCCACAATCACAATCTCAGGATGAATACGGATTATTGTATCCACGTCCATTTCCTCCAACTCCTTTCCTTTATAGAAAATTTTACGTCGGGGGATAACAGGCAATCCTTCCATCAGGGCCTCCGTTCCCGCACGTCCGTGAGTCTCAATATAGCCGATTTGTACATCCACTCCGTTATCCAGTAATTCATGGGCCTCCTGAAGCATACGATATGATTTACCTACACCGGCTATCATACCGATATATACTTTGAATTTGCCTCGGTGAGACTTCTTGATCAGATCCAAAAAATGTTGTACACTCTGTTCTCTATCCATATCCATTTATTTAATTCCTGTTTATAAACTATTTCAACCCGTAATAATCATCACGATCACCACGGGTCTCTGTATAATAAAAATTCATGAGTTTATATCTATGGCCTTAAAGTTACGCCAAAAACCAAGAAAGCATCTTCAACACATGGATTCCATATAGCCTGTGCAAATATCGGCAATGAAAACTTATCATTAATTTTTATCTCTGTCATTCCTTTTAATGCTATATTAGTCACGGCGAAACCACTATTCGTGTATATACTCTCCGCCTTATACGGCACTGCGCCACAAGTTACATTTAAATCGACATTTTTCACGCTGAAAGGATAATTAAGTTCCAGATAGGATGAATAATTTTGTTTTAGTTCTCCGCTATCATTCAGTTTCTTGTCTTTTCCGGCAAACATCGTATACCATGCCACGGACAAAGGAAACTTCTCTACGGGCAGCGTATAAGATAATCCCGCTTCAAAATGATGTCCCGTTTCATGACTTTTAAAATTAAAATACTTGTATGCTCCTTCACCTTCCCACCACAGGTCGGCAACAGTCAGCGTAGGGCCTGCTTCACCCAACTTATAGGCAAGAGTCAGATCCAGTTCCTTGTTGCCTCCACTGAAATTAGTAGATCCCCATGCGGTAACAGAAAAGTTTCCGATCCCAAAACCTAGTGTGGGCTGAAAAGCTGCACCTCCCCCCTGATACATACCACGCCAGACATAAGAACTGACCACATCTCCCTGCACTGTAAATTCCTGTGCTTTTACCTCTGTTATACTCAATGCGCATACGACTGCTGCAACCAATGATCCCAAAACAATCTTCTTACTAAAAAAAGTCTTCATATTTATCTTTTTTATTTTATGTTTCTAAAAAAGAGCAGCGCCCTGTCCAGCCCTGTTTATCTG